>ERZ810493.37-NODE-37-length-82569-cov-15.6832_pt1 | contig 82569 bp, 69 predicted proteins | sample MGYA00520333_ERZ810493 | MGnify/ENA primary metagenome ERZ810493 (study PRJEB31588, sample SAMN03398895) | human gut metagenome | study: EMG produced TPA metagenomics assembly of the PRJNA231909 data set (A prospective, longitudinal analysis of the... | reverse complement strand
GTCGAAATCGCTGGCACTTTTCTGGTTCTCTTTTGGTGTCAAAAGAGAACATCCCCCGGCAAGCAGGAACTGCCCCCGCGGAGCGCAGCGAGACTGAGGGGGTAGCTCTTCCGCAATCCACGCAAAAAAGCCGCTGCACCCGGCACGGTGCAGCGGCTTGTATACAACATAAAAGTATCTCAGTTTTTCTTTGCAGCGTAGAACGCCCGCCGTGCCTTGAAGTAGCACTGGGGGCACATACTGACGTACTGCACATCGTTTTCAAGGTCGATGGCTACCTGCTCGCCCTCAAAGACGAACTGTCCGTTCACCTTGCGGCAGTTGCAGATGGCCTTGCGCCCGCAGGTGCAGATCGTTTTCATCTCCTCGATGGTGTGCGCCAGCTCCAGCAGACGGGTAGAGCCCGGGAAGCCCTTGAGGGAAAAATCTGCCCGCAGACCGTAACAGATCACCGGGATGTTCAGATCTACCGTGACCATGAACAGCTGCTCGGCCTGCTCCGGGGTAAAGAACTGGCTCTCGTCGCACAGCACACAGGCCAGTGGGCCAGAAGCATCGTTTGCCGCCTTCACGGCTTCGAACACGTCCAGCTCCGGCGGGATCAGCAAATCTGCCTTACGGCGCACGCCCAGACGGCTCACCAGTTCTCCGCCGCCCTTGGTATCCACCTGCGGCTTCAAAATGAGCACCTTCATGCCCTGCTCTTCGTAGTTGTGTGCCACCTGCATCAGCGCCGTGCTCTTGCCGCTGTTCATGGCACCGTAGCGGAAATACAATTTTGCCATGCCGTCACTCCTGATTGCGCAGACGGTAGCCCAAGCTCATCAGGCTGTCGCCCAGATGGACGTTTTCCACCACCACATCGGGGTAAGACACCGACAGATCATAGTGGGAGAAGTTCCAGAAGCCCTCGATGCCCAGATCCACCAGCCGTCCGCTGACCTGCTGTGCACCATCGCGGGGGACGCAGAGCACCGCCACCTTGGGCTTGTTTTCCTCACAGAAGGCTTCCAGCTCGTCAATGTGCCGGATGCGGATACCGCTGATCTCCTTGCCCACCTCGTTCTCGGCCACGTCAAAGGCCGCGATCAGCTTGTAGCCGTTGGTATCGGTGGTGATAAAGCGGCTCACCGCCTTGCCCAGACGACCGCAGCCGATCAGAATGGTGGGCAGACGGTCACCGTTGCCGAACAGCAGGCTTTCCAGAATGGAAAGCAGGTTCTCCACCGAGTAGCCGATACCCTGCCGTCCGTTCACGTCACCGATGCAGTTGAAGTCCTGCCGCACCTGTGAGGCGGTGGTGCCCATCTGGGAAGCCAGCTCCCGGGAGGAGATGCTGGTAATGCCGTCGTCCTGCAAGGAGCGCAGATACCGGTAATATTTGGGGAGACGCTTGATCACAGGGATCGATGCTTTTTGGGGGGTGTTCATAGCAAAATTCTCCTTTCTGCCCAACGCGCTGCAGCTTCTGCCGCCATGCAAGGGGCTTCTTTGCGCGCAGAGAGATGTTCCATTTTATCCTGTTATATTATTTAAAGTATACAGCATGAAAGGCGAATGTCAAATACCTATTTATAAAAAAGCAAAAAATTCACAAAGTTTTTTGTTTCTTTTCTCCTGTATACTTCCCCGGTTGCCGGGGGATACTGACCCCACAAAGACCCCGCTACGGAAGGAGAACGCGCATGGATACGGCAAAAGACACCCCCGCAGAGCAGCACCGGATGGAAAAAGAGGATATCGAGGATCTGGGCACAGTCACCCTGAGCCGGGGCGGTCATGTCATCCACTGCCTGACCGTCATCGGCCAGATCGAAGGACACACCGAAGCGCCGCAGGGGCAAAAAACCACCAAGTATGAACACGTCATCCCACAGCTGGTGGCAGTGCAGGAGGATCCCCGCATCGAGGGGCTGCTGGTGCTGCTGAACACGGTGGGCGGCGATGTGGAGACCGGCCTTGCGCTGGCGGAGCTGATTGCCAGCATCTCCAAGCCCAGCGCCACGCTGGTGCTGGGCGGCGGGCACTCCATCGGCATCCCGCTGGCGGTCAGCGCACGGCACAGCTTCATCGTACCCACCGCCACCATGACGGTGCATCCGGTGCGGCACTCCGGGCTGATCTTAGGCGTACCGCAGACCATGCACTGCTTTGAGCAGATGCAGCAGCGCATCACCGGCTTTGTAGCCGCCCACAGCGGTATGCCCGAAAAGCGCTACACCCAGCTGATGCTCCACACCGGGGAGCTGGTCATGGATATGGGCACGGTGCTGGACGGGCGCCGCGCCGTAAAGGAAAAGCTGATCGATGAACTGGGCGGTCTTTCGGACGCGCTGGCGTGGCTGTACAAGGAGATCGAGCGGGAATAATAAAAACAACATTATGGTTTGCCATTTTTGCCCTTGCGTGGTACAATAGTAGAATCAATTATTGTGTCTATGGGAAGTTGGGGAACAGAGTAGAATGGCAACGAAAAAACGAAAATCAACGAAACGGCGTACTGCTGCCCGCCGTAAAAAGGCAGAACAGCGGCTCCCGGCAGGGCTTGGCACCCTGTTCGGCGGCCTGCTGCTGATGGTGCTGGCCTTTGTGCAGGGCGATTCCGCATGGCGGGTGCTCCATGATGTGCTGTTCGGGCTGTTCGGCTGCGGCAGCTTTGTGCTGGGTGCGGCCGTGTGCTGTCTGGCCGTTTTGTACACCCGGGGCGAGGAGCTGCTGTCCCGCATCCTCAAGCTGGTGCTGGGGCTTGTCTTTGTCTGCGGCACAGTCATCGTGTTTTCCGATATCCAGCCGCAGGGGCTGTCGGCGCTGCAAATGCTTTCTGCCTGCTACGCCAACGGCGTCAACGCATGGCTCTCCGGCGGCGCAATAGGCTTTGTGCTGGGCGGCGTGCTGCTTTTGCTGTGCGGTCGCCCGGCGGCAAACCTCATCATGATCGTGCTTTTGCTGTGCGGCAGCCTGTACATTTTCGATATCACCCCCGCCGAGGTCTGGGTCTGGCTGTGCGCTGTCACCGGCGGCATCCACGCCCGCGGTGCCGCCTTTGCAGAGCAAAGCGCCGCCCGCCGCGCCGAGCGTGCCGCCATCCGGCAGGCAGAGCGGGAGATCGACGAGGAATACGACGAAACCGAGGACGAGCCGCTGGACGAGGAGGACGAGCCTGCCGGGCTGCATCTGGGGGTGCCGGACTGGATGTCCGGCGTGCTGCGCTGGGGGCATAAGGTAACGCAGGAGATGGAAGCAGACGCTGCGGACGCCGAATCTGCGCCCGCCGCCCCTGCCCAGCCGGAGCCCGCTGCACCGCCCATCACCCCGGTACGGGTCAGCGTTGCCCATCCCCGCGCCGCCTTTGACGTAGACCTTGGCCCCGACCACACCGCTCTCTCCGAGGGCGGCAGCGAGCCCATTGAGCCGCTGATCGTCGGGCCGGGCGGCACCTTCGGGCAGGACCCGCTGCGCCCTGCACCCAAACCCACACCGCCGCCCATCGTGGCAGACCCGGTGGTCACCGCTGCGGCAGATTTCTTTGCCAAGGACGCCCCGCAGCCGGAAGAGCCTGCCCCTGCCCCCGCTTTTGATACCCCCATCGTCCAGCCGACAGCGCCGGTAGTGCAGCCGCAGATGCCGCCGCAGCCGGAAGCTGCGCCCATCCAGCCCGCTGTGCCCCGGGTGAGCGCCGAGAACGCTGTGGCGTTCCGCTCTGCGCCGGACGAGGACGGCTGGATCAGTATCACCGCCGAACCGGTGGAGGAAAAGGACATCAACTCGCTGGTGGCAGCGGCCATGGAAAAGCCCGCCGTCTCCGAGCAGGCAGCCGCTACTGCCCCCACCGAGGAAGCCGAGCCAGTGGACAGCTACGAGTACCAGTACCCGCCCATCGAGCTGTTTGAAAAAACGCAGGAGGAAAGCGACCCCGGCGCACAGGAGGAGTTGAAAGCCAACGCCCAGAAGCTGGTGGACACGCTGGAAAGCTTCGGCGTGCGCACCCGGGTGCTGGATATCTCCCGCGGGCCCTCTGTTACCCGGTACGAGCTGCAGCCCATGGCGGGCGTGAAGATCAGCCGCATCACCTCGCTGGCGGACGATATCGCCCTGAACCTTGCGGTGGCGGACGTGCGTATGGAAGCCCCCATCCCCGGCAAGCCTGCCGTGGGCATCGAGGTGCCCAACCACAAAAAGACCGCCGTTTCCATCCGCAGCATCTTTGAGAGCCAGAGCTTTCTGCGCATGACCTCGCCGCTGGGCATCGCCCTTGGCAAGGACATTGCCGGTGTGGCGCAGGTGACCGACCTGTGCAAGATGCCCCACCTGCTCATCGCGGGCAGCACCGGCAGCGGTAAATCCGTGTGCGTGAACAGCATCATCATGAGCCTGCTGTTCCGCTCCAGCCCGGAGGACGTGAAGCTGCTGCTCATCGACCCCAAGGTGGTGGAGCTGGCCGAGTATAACGGCATCCCCCACCTGCTGATGCCTGTTGTCACCGAGCCCCGCAAGGCCGCCGGTGCACTGGGCAGCGCGGTGCAGGAGATGGAGCGCCGCTACCGCCTGTTTGCAGAGAACAACGTGCGCGACATCAAGTCCTTCAACAAGCTGGCTGCCGAGCAGCCGGAACTGGAAAAGATGCCCTACATCGCCATTATCATCGATGAGCTGGCCGATCTGATGATGGTGGTGGGCAAGGATGTGGAAGATTCCATCTGCCGCATCGCCCAGAAAGCCCGTGCCGCCGGTATGCACCTGATCGTTGCCACCCAGCGTCCCAGCGTGGACGTGATCACCGGCCTGATCAAGGCCAACATCCCCAGCCGCATCGCCTTTGCGGTGTCCAGTCAGGTGGACAGCCGCACCATTCTGGACGGTGCCGGTGCAGAAAAGCTGCTGGGTCAGGGCGATATGCTCTTTATGCCCGTGGGCGCACCCAAGCCCACCCGTATCCAGGGCACCTTTGTGCGGGATGAAGAGATCAGCCGTGTGCTGGACTTTATCAAATCCAGCGCCACCGTGCAGTACGACGAAGCCATGATCGAGGCCATGGAAAAGCACGCCATTCAGGACGGCAAAAAGGGCGGCGGCGGTGCCGATGCCGAGGAGGATGCAGGCTCCGACCCCATGTTCAAGCAGGCCGTGGATGTGGTCATCGACGCCGGTCAGGCGTCCACCAGCCTGTTGCAGCGCCGCTGCAAGCTGGGCTACGCCCGCGCCGCCCGCATCATGGACGAGATGGAGCAAAAGAGCATCATCGGCCCCTACGAGGGCGCAAAGCCCCGCGCCGTGCTCATCAGCCGCCAGCAGTGGCTGGAAATGCAGATGAACCAACCGGAGGAATAAAACAAAAGCGCGCTCGCCCTCTCCGTCAATGCTTACGCATTGCCACCTCTCCCAAAGGGAGAGGCCTTGGCAGTCCGGCAAAGTTTCCGGTTTCGCCAGAGGCTCTCCCTTTGGGAGAGCTGGACGCGAAGCGGACTGAGAGGGCGAGGACGCTGCCCGTGTTCAACCAAGAATGAGGATATCAGTAAATGGACAACACTTCTCCCCAGATCTACACCGAATTTCTTCCCATCAGCCGGGCGGACATGGAAGCCCGGGGCTGGGAGCAGCTGGACTTTGTGGTGGTAGGCGGTGACGCCTATGTGGACCACCCCAGCTTTGGCACCGCCATCATCAGCCGCCTGCTGGAAGCCGAGGGCTACAAGGTGGGCGTGCTGGCGCAGCCCCGCTACACCGACTGCGAGGACTTCAAGCGGTTCGGCAAGCCGAAGTACGGCTTTTTCATCGGCGGCGGCAATGTGGACAGCATGGTCAGCCACTATTCCGTGGCAAAAATTCCCCGCGCCGAGGACGAATACTCCCCCGGCGGCAAGGCCGGTGCCCGCCCGGACCGCAGCGCCACTGTGTACACCAAGCTTGCCAAGCAGGCTTACCCCGACCTGCCGGTGATCTTAGGTGGTTTGGAAGCCAGCCTGCGCCGGTTTGCCCACTACGATTACTGGCTGGACACCGTGCTGCCCAGCATCGCGGAGGACTCCGGCGCGGATCTCATCAGCTTTGGCATGGGTGAGCACCAGACCGTGGAGATCGCCCGCCGTCTGGCCGCCGGGGAGCCGGTGGAGAGCATCACGGACGTGAACGGCACCTGCTACCTGACCGATTTCGACCACCTGCCCCAGCGGTATGTGGAGTGCGCCGGTTTTAAAAAGGTTGCCGCCGACAAGACAGCCTACGCCAAGGCCTGCCGCATTCAGATGGACAATCAGGACGTGGTCAGCGGTCAGATCATTGTACAGAAGCAGAGCGAAAAGTATCTGGTGCAGAACATCCCCGCAAAGCCGCTGGTGCGCGGAGAGCTGGACAAGGTGTACGCCCTGCCCTACACCCGCCGCTACCACCCCATCTACGAGAGCATGGGCGGTGTGCCCGCCATCCGCGAGGTGCAGTTCTCCATCATCCAGAACCGCGGCTGCTTCGGCGGCTGCAACTTCTGCGCCATCCAGCTGCATCAGGGGCGGCGGGTCACCAGCCGCAGCGCCGATAGCATCGTGGAGGAAGCCGAGCGCATGACTCACGAGCCGGATTTCAAGGGCTACATCCACGATGTGGGCGGCCCCACCGCAAACTTCCGCTTCCCCTCCTGCCGCGAGCAGATGCTGCGCGGGATGTGCACCGGCGGCAAGCACTGTCTTGCTCCCACCACCTGCTCCCACATGATCGTGGATCACAGCGACTACCTTAAGATCCTGCGCCGGGTGCGGGAGCTGCCGGGCGTAAAAAAAGTGTTCATCCGCAGCGGCATCCGGTTCGACTACCTGATGGCTGATCCGGACGATACCTTCTTTAAGGAACTGGTGGAGTACCATGTGTCCGGCCAGCTGAAGGTCGCCCCGGAGCACTGCGCTCCCAACACCCTTGCCTACATGGGCAAACCGCCCATCGAGACCTTCAACAAGTTCAAGGATAAATTCTACGAGCTGAGCAAGAAGGCGGGCAAAAAGCAGTATCTGGTGCCCTACCTCATGTCCAGCCACCCGGGCAGCACTCTGAAGGACGCGGTCTATCTGGCCGAGTACCTCTATAAGAACCATATGCGCCCGGAGCAGGTGCAGGACTTCTACCCCACCCCCGGCACGGTGAGCACCTGTATGTTCTATACCGGCCTTGACCCCTACACCCTCAAGCCGGTGTTTGTGGAAAAGACCCCCGAGGGCAAGGCTTTGCAGCGTGCACTGCTGCAGTACTATGAGCCCCGCAACGCCGAAAAGGTGGTCAAGGCTTTGCAGCTGACCCACCGGGAGGATCTCATCCCCCTGCTGGTGCCCGCCGCAGGCCGCCGCGCCGTGCAGCGCACCGCCCGCCGGGCAGAAAGCGCCGAGGTGACCATCCACAACGATGGCACTTATACCGTACATTCCAGCCAGAAGGGACGCAGCGCCGGTAAAAACGCCCGTGCTGCCGCCCCGGCAGGCCGTCAGCCCAGCCCGGGTGCACGCTTTGCGCCCAACTCTGCGCCCGGCCATAAACCTAAGAATAATCAACAGAAAGAGAACGCAACGTGGAAAACCGGAAAGAAGAAAAAGTAACCCTGTTCCCCCGCCGCCTGTTCCTGCGGCTGGCTGCGCTGGCGCTGGCCGCTGTGCTGGCGCTGGGACTTACCGCCTGTGACAGCCTGCCCGGCGACGGCGGACACATCGTCAAGCCATCCACCGGGTCAAGCCAGCCCTTTGAGATGCACTTCATTGACGTAGGGCAGGCGCTGAGCGTGCTGGTAGAGTGTGACGGACAGTTCATGCTCTACGACGGCGGCAACGTAGACGACGGCAGTCTGGTGGTCTCCTACCTGCAAAAGCAGGGGGTGCAGCAGCTGCAATATGTGTTCTGCTCCCATGCTCACGAGGACCATGTAGGCGGGCTTGCCGCCGTGATGGCAAAGTTCCCGGCACAGCACGCTTACAGCCCGGTGACCGAGAGCAGCACCAAATGCTTCAACGATTTTGTCAAGTATACGCAGCAGCAGGGTCTGCAATTGGAAGTGCCCTCCGTGGGCACCGTCTGGCCGCTGGGCAGCGCCACCGTTACCCTGCTGGGCCCGGTGACCGGGTACAGCGACACCAACAATACCTCGCTGGTGCTGCGCATCGACTACGGCAACACCAGCTTTCTGCTGACCGGCGACATGGAAAAGACCGCCGAGACCGACCTTGTGAACAGCGGTGCCAACCTGAAAGCCGATGTTTTGCAGGTAGGGCACCACGGCTCCAGCACCAGCACCGGCTACCTGTTTCTGAACGCTGTTCTGCCGGAAATGGGCGTCATCTCCTGCGGCACGGGCAACAAGTACGGTCACCCGCATGAGGAGACGTTGAGCATCCTGCGGGACGCAAAGGTGGACGTCTACCGCACCGACCTGCAAGGCACCATCACCATTGGCAGCGACGGTCAGAACTTCACCGTGGGCACCGAGCACTTTGTGCCGGACAGCCAGCTGAACCCCACCGACCCGTCGGCTTCCAGCACCGCGCAGCAGGCTTACATCGGCAACGTGAACAGCAAAAAGTTCCACCTGCCCACCTGCGCCAACCTGCCTGCGGAAAAGAACCAGATCCGCTTTTCCAGCTATGACGAAGCCATTGCCGCAGGCTATACCCCCTGCGCAAGCTGCATCAAATAAAAAGCGCACTCCCCCGGTCATGACCGAGGGAGTTTTTATTTCTCCCTTTTTGCGGGATTGATAAAAGCCCACAAGTGCGGTATACTGAATAGTACTTTATTTAAGAGAAGTAAGGAGGTGCGGCTCATGGCGATCGGTGTGCCCCGCCCGCTGGCGTTGGAAAAGCCGCAGGCAGTAGATCTGGCGCAGGCGGCGCGGTATTTCGGCGCGCACGGCGAGCCGGACGCTGCCACGCTGGCACTGCTGCAAAAGTGCGCGGTGCCGCTGCTGGCGGCAGCGACGCCCCGGGCGGTGTGGCTGCTGGCAGATACCCCCGCCCTGACCGATGCCGGACTTCTGCCCGGCGAGGACGTGCACAAGCACCTGAAAGGCTGCGGGCAGGCCATTCTGCTGGCGGTAACGCTGGGCCCCGGGGTGGATGCCCAGATCCGCCGGGCGGGCGTGGGCGACATCGCCGCCGGGGTGGCCTCCGATGCCTTGGGCAGCGCACTGGCCGAGCAGACCGCCGATGCCGCCGAGGCGCAGCTGCGCCAGTGGGCGGCCACGGAGGGAAAGTATCTGACCGGGCGCTTTTCGCCCGGCTACGGCGATTGGGATATCGCGGTGCAGCCGCTGGTGGCAGTAGCACTGGACACGGTGCGCAAGGCCGGGCTGTGCGTCACCGACACCAACCTGATGACCCCGCGCAAGAGTGTGACTGCCCTGCTGGGGGTCAGCGACCACCCGGTAAAGGGACAACTGGCCGGGTGCGGCCATTGTGTGCTGCGCACCCGCTGCGAATACAGAAAGAGGGGAAAGACCTGTGCAAGTGAATGAACTTTTCAAGCAGAGCAATACTATCCTGCTGGACGGCGGCATGGGCACCATGCTGCAAGCCGCCGGGCTCAAGCTGGGTGCACGCCCGGAAGAGCTGAACATCACCGACCCTGCGCTCATTGAGGGCATCCATGCGCAGTACGCTGCGGCGGGCAGCCGCATCGTCAACGCCAACACCTTCGGCGCTTCTGCCCACAAGCTGGCGGGCAGCGCCTACACGCTGGAGCAGATCATCACAGCAGGTATCGAAAACTGCAAGCGCGCCTGTGCGCCCTACGGTACGCTGACCGCGCTGGACGTAGGCCCGCTGGGCGAGCTGCTGGAGCCCAGCGGAACGCTGGCCTTTGAGGATGCTGTGGCCGAGTATGCCCGCATCGTAAAGGCGGGCGAAGCCGCCGGGGCAGACCTGATCTTTTTTGAGACCTACACCGACCTGTACGAACTGAAGGCCGCCCTGCTGGCTGCCAAAGAGAATACCCGCCTGCCCATTCTGGCAAGCATGAGCTTTGAAGCGGGCGGGCGCACCTTTACCGGCTGTACGGTGGAAAGTTTTGCCGCCACCGCCCGGGGCTTGGGCGCAGACGCCGTGGGCATCAACTGCTCACTGGGTCCCAAGGAGATCTTCCCCATGGCAAAGCGGCTGGCAGAAGCCGTGCCCGGCAACTTCCCGGTGTTCGTCAAGCCCAATGCCGGTCTGCCCCGGGCAGACGGCAGCGGCTACGACATCACCCCGCAGCTGTTCGCCTTGCAGATGAAGCCCTACCGGGAGCTGCACCTGTTTGCCGCCGGCGGCTGCTGCGGCACCACCCCGGAGTTCATCAAGCTGCTCAACGGCACCTTTGCAGGCTGCACCCCGGGGCGTCCCGCGCACCGGATGCCCTCAGTGCTGTGCACCCCGGTGGACACCGTTACGGTGGACGGCATCACGGTGGTGGGCGAGCGCATCAACCCCACCGGCAAAAAGCGCTTCCAGCAGGCACTGCGGGAGGGCGACATGAACTATGTGCTGGAACAGGCCGTCAGTCAGGCAGAAGCTGGGGCGCAGGTTCTGGACGTGAATGTGGGCGCACCCGGCGTGGATGAGCCGGTGTTGATGGAGCAGGTGGTCAAGGCACTGCAAAGCGTGACCAGCCTGCCCCTGCAGCTGGATTCCTCCAACGTGGAAGCGCTGGCGCGGGGTCTGCGGGTGTACAACGGCAAGCCCATCGTCAACTCCACCAACGGCGAGCCGGAAAAGCTCGCCGCCATCCTGCCGCTGTGCAAAAAGTACGGAGCCGCCATCGTGGGGCTTGCCATCGACGAAAAAGGCATCCAGCCCAAGGCCGCAGACCGCGTGGCCATTGCCCGCCGCATCACCGAAGCGGCACTGGCAGCGGGCATCCCCCGGGAGGATATCTACATCGACTGCCTTACCCTGACCGCCAGTGCCCAGCAGGAGGATGTGCTTGCCACGGTGCAGGCGCTGGAAGCCTGCAAAAAGGAGCTGGGAGTGCGCACCGTGCTGGGCGTGTCCAACATCAGCTTTGGTCTGCCCTGCCGCACCTACCTGAACACCACCTTCCTGACCATGGCGATGTACGCCGGGCTGGACCTTGCCATCATGAACCCTTCCAGCGAAGAGATGATGGCGGCGGTGTACGCCTACAACGTGCTGACCAACCGGGACAGCCAGAGCACAAAGTACATTGCACGCTTTGCCGACCGTGTGCCCGCCAGCACCGCGCTGGCACAGGCTGCCAAAGCCGCGCCTGCCGCCAGTGCCGCCGAAACAGAGCTTACCGGCCCCTACGCTGCCCTGATGAAAGCGGTGGAAAAGGGCTTGAAGGGTGACGCCGCCGCCCATACCCGCGCCCTGCTGGCGGAAAAGCAGCCGCTGGAGGTGGTGGACGAAGCCTTGATCCCCGCTTTGGACATCGTAGGTGCTAAGTACGAAAAAGGCATCCTGTTCCTGCCGCAGCTGCTGCAGGCCGCCAGCGCCGCCCAGAGCGCCTTTGAGGAGATCAAGACCGCCATTGCCCAAAAGGGCGAAGGAAGCGCCAGCAAGGGACGCATCGTCCTTGCCACCGTCAAGGGCGATGTGCACGACATCGGCAAGAACATCGTCCGGGTCATTCTGGAAAACTACGGCTTTGAGGTGCTGGACCTTGGCCGGGACGTGCCGGTGGAGACGGTGGTGGACACCGTGCGGGAAAAGGACGTGCATCTGGTAGGGCTTTCCGCCCTGATGACCACCACCCTGAAAAGCATGGAGGAGACCATCGCCGCCCTGCACGCGGCGCAGCTGGACTGCAAGATCATGGTGGGCGGTGCCGTGCTGACCCCGGAATACGCCGAGAAGATCGGCGCGGACTGGTACGCCAAGGACGCCAAGCGCAGCGCCGACATCGCCAAAGAGTTCTTTGGGGTGTAACGCGGAATAGTAGGAGCACAAAAATCCCCCTGCAGGCACTTAAAGGCTTGCAGGGGGATCTTTGTTCTATGATTCGCAGCCTGTCCGCTGCTTTCCCGCTTACAGGATGCGTACCCGGATCACGGCGGGGATGCTGCTCAGTTTCTCGCTCAGGCGGGCATCCACGGCACCGGTGGCGTCCAGCATGGTGTAGGCCATGTTCTTTTTGCTCTTGTTCACCATGTTTTCGATGTTCAGGCCTGCTTCGGTGGTCAGGGCGGTGATCTGGCTGATCATGCCCGGCTCGTTTTTGTGGATGATGCAAATGCGCTTGCCGCCGGCGCGGGGCTGGTGCACCTCCGGCAGGTTGACCGAGTGGGCAATGTTGCCGTTGCGCAGATAGTCGCTCAGCTCCTGCGCCGCCATGACGGCGCAGTTGTCCTCGGCTTCCGGGGTGGAAGCGCCAAGATGCGGGGTGCACACGATGCCGGGACGGCCGAGAATGGCTTCGGAGGGGAAGTCGGTCATGTAGCCGGACACTTTGCCGCTGTCCATGGCTTCCAGCAGGGCGGCGGTGTTTACCAGCTCGCCGCGGGCGTAGTTCAGGATCTTGACGCCGTCCTTGCACAGGGCAAGGGTCTGGGCGTTGATGGTGTCCTTGGTGGTGGGCAGGTAGGGCACATGGATGGTGATGTAGTCGCACAGGGGCAGCATATCGTTCAGGTTTACGCAGTGGTGCACCTGACTGCTCAGGTTCCATGCGGCTTCAATGGAGATGTAGGGGTCGTAGCCGTAGACCTCCATGCCCAGCTCGATGGCGCAGTTTGCCACCCGGGAGCCGATGGCACCCAGACCGATGACGCCAAGGGTCTTGCCCTTGATCTCGTTGCCCACAAACTGCTTTTTGCCCTTTTCCACGCTCTTGGCCATGGCGGGGTCACCAGCCAATCCCTGACACCACTGGGCGGCGGCTGCCACGTTGCGGCTGCCCGCAATGAGCATCCCGACGACCAGCTCTGCCACGGCGTTGGCGTTGGCACCCGGGGTGTTGAACACCACGATGCCCTGCTCGCTGCAGCGCTCCAACGGGATGTTGTTCACACCCGCACCGGCGCGGGCGATAGCCAGCAGATTATCGTTGAAGGTGGTGTTCAAAAGGTCGGCGCTGCGCACCAAAATACCGTCCGGAGCATCGGCATCCACCGAGACATCGAACTGGTTCTTGGGCAGCTTTGCCAGCCCCACCGGGCTGATGGCGTTGAGCGTTTTGATGGTGTACATATAAAAAACCTCGTTCCAGCTGTAAATTGTAAGCGTGCTCGCCCTCTCAGGCCGCTTCGCGTCCAGCTCTCCCAAAGGGAGAGCCCTTGGCATAAAGATGAAGTTTGCATGGACTGCCAAAGCCTCTCCCTTTGGGAGAGGTGGCATCACGAAAGTGATGACGGAGAGGGCGAGAATGCTGATCTTTATGCATTCTCTTTGCGGAATTTCTCCATGAAGTCCACCAGCTTGTCCACGCCCTCGGCAGGCATGGCGTTATAGATGGAAGCGCGCATACCGCCTACCAGACGGTGGCCCTTCAGGTTCACAAAGCCCGCCTCGGCAGCCTCGGCGCAGAACTTTTTGTCCATGTCCGGGTTGGGGCTGGTGAAGGTGACGTTCATGGTGCTGCGGTAGCGGTGCTCCACAGGGTTCGTGAAGAACTCCTGCCCGTCCAGATAGTCGTACAGCACCTTGGCCTTGGCTTCGTTGATCTTTTGCATATTGGCCAGACCGCCGATGTCGTTTTCCAGATACTTCAGCACCAGACCGGTCATGTAGATGCACCAGCACGGCGGGGTGTTGTACATACTGTCCTTCGCCAGCAGGGTGGTGTAGTTCATCATGGTGGGCACGTTGTCTGCGGCGTGACCCAGCAGGTCGTCCCGGATGATGGCAATGGCCATGCCGGCGGGGGCTACGTTCTTCTGCACGCCAAAGTAGATGCAGCCGTACTTGCTGACATCCACGGGCTTGGAAAGGATCATGGAGCTCATATCTGCCACCAGCGGCACGCCCTCCACCTGCGGCAGCTCCACATACTGAGTGCCGAAGATGGTGTTGTTCTGGCAGATGTGGATGTAGCTGGCGTCCTTGTCGTAGTCAATGGCGTTTACATCCGGGATATAAGTGAAGTTTTTATCCTTACTGGACGCTACGATCTTGGCTTCACCGAACTTGGCGGCTTCCTTGGCAGCCAGACCCGAGAAGTTACCGGACACGATATAGTCCGCCTTGCCGGTGGTCATAAAGTTCAGCGGCACCATGGCAAACTGCTGGGTAGCGCCGCCCTGAAAGAAGCCCACCTTGTAGTTATCGGGGATGTTCATTACCCGGCGCAGCGTGGCTTCAGTGTCCTTGATGATGGCGTTGAACCACTTGCTGCGGTGGCTCATCTCCATGACGCTCTGGCCGCTGTCGCCGTATTCCAGCAGCTCGGCCTGTGCCTGCCGCAGCACCTTTTCGGGCAGCATACTGGGACCTGCGCTGAAGTTATATACTCGTGCCATAATCAACCTCTCCTTTTCCTGTGATACACCTATCACGCAGCACCGCCGTTTTTGTGGTGTGTCTGTTACTTTCCGTAGCCGTAGTATACCGGTTTTTCCATGCCGAAAACAAGAGCATCTTTGCACAAAGATATGGCCCCTGCACCCCGCCTGATGGCACAAAGCACACAAATGTACACCGTGCAGGGACAAAATATAAGACAATTGTAAAATATATGAACTATCCCTTGGTTTCATGCGGATTTTCCACCCTTGCACCTTTAGCGAAAATGCGGTATACTGGGAATACTGAGACAAATGTAAAAGAAAATTTCCTCGGTCAAAACCTGACGGTTTTGCCAGCTCCCTCGGAGAGGGAGCCTCTGGCGCAACCGGATACTTTGCGCTTCAGCTGGAAACTTTACCGCTATGCCAAAGGCCCCATCTCCGAGGGGGCTGTCACGGCGTAGCCGTGACTGGGGGAGTTCGTAAAATTTACGGAGGTACAACAGATGTACGGTTTACCGGATACCCTGCGGCCGCTTTCGGCGGCGGAAGAACAGGTGATGTTGGCGGTGTGGGCGTGCCCGGGCGCGGCGGCGCGGCGGGACATCAGCCAGAAACTCAAGGCTACCGGCTGGGCAGCAGCTACGGTGCTGAATTTTCTTTACCGGTTGGAGGAAAAAGGCTGGGTCAGGTCGGCAAAGCAGGGCAACTGCAATGTGTATGTGCCGCTGGTCACCCGGCGGGCGTACGGCGTGTACTGTATGCGGCAGCGGCTGGACACCCTGTTTGACGGCGACCTTGCCGCCGCCGTCCATGCGCTGGTAAGCGAGAGCGGCTGCTCTCAGAGCGCCTTGGAACAGGCCATCCGGGTGCTGGAAGAAAAGCATCAGGAGACCGAGGAGTACGACCTGTACGACCCCTACGGCTGAATTGTTTTATTTTTGTTTACAAATGGTTGGTTGACACTGAAATATCCGTTCTGTAATATAAAAGTTATTATAAAACGAGAAACTGATACGAACGAACAGGAAAGGAGCAGCCAGACACATGGATCATTTGCAGAATATATTAAGCTACTTCGACCAGCAGCAGCCCCTTTGTGCAGAGCACGACCGCATCCCCAAGGACCTCTACCGGGAGTTCGGGGTCAAGGCGGGCTTGCGCGATGAGACCGGCAAGGGCGTGCTGGCAGGTCTGACCAACATCTCGGATATCCGGGCGTTCCAGTATGTGGATGGGGTCAAGCACCCGGCAGACGGTCAGCTGCTGTACCGCGGCTATGACGTAAAAGACCTGATCAACGGCAGCCGCGGCAGCCGCTTTGCCTTTGAGGAGGCGGGATATCTGCTGCTGTTTGGCCAGCTGCCCACCCCGGAGCAGCTGGAACAGTTCTGCGCGGTGCTGGGCGAGTGCCGCACCATGCCCACCAACTTTACCCGCGATGTCATTATGAAAGCGCCCAGCCATGATATCATGAACAGCATGGCGCGCAGCGTGCTGACGCTGGCGTCCTACGACCCCAAGGCGGCGGACTTGGACACCTCCAACGTGCTGCGCCAGAGCATCCAGCTGGCGGGCATCTTCCCCATGCTGGCGGTGTACAGCTACCACGCCTATAACCACTACGAAAAAGACGCCAGTATGTATATCCACCGCCCGGACCCCAGCCTTTCCACCGCAGAGAACTTTTTGCGGATGCTGCGCCCGGATATGCAGTACACCCCGCTGGAAGCCCGCGTGCTGGACGTGGCGCTGCTGCTGCACGCCGAGCACGGCGGCGGCAACAACTCCACCTTTACCACCCGCGTGGTCACCTCCTCCGGCACCGACACCTACTCGGCCATGGCGGCGGCGCTGTGCTCCCTCAAGGGCCCGCGCCACGGCGGTGCCAACCTGATGGTCATGCATATGATGCAGAACATCCGGGACAACCTCCACGACATCGAGGACGACGAGGAGCTGGAAGCCTACCTGAAAAAGCTGCTCCATGGCGAAGCCTTTGACCGCAAGGGGCTGATCTACGGCATGGGTCACGCCGTCTACTCCCTCAGCGACCCGCGCGAGGTGGTGTTCAAGGGCTATGTGGAGCAGCTTGCCCACGAAAAAGGCCGAGATAAGGAGCTTTCCCTCTACACCCGCATCGAGCGCATGGCACCGCAGCTTATCGCGCAGGAGCGCAAGATCTTCAAGGGCGTCAGCCCCAACGTGGACTTTTACAGCGGCTTTGTGTACGAGATGCTGGGCATCCCCATGGAGCTGTACACTCCGCTGTTTGCCGTGGCGCGCGTCATGGGCTGGAGCGCCCACCGCATCGAGGAGCTGCTCAGCGCCAACAAGATCATCCGCCCGGCCTACAAGAGCCTTGGCGGCACCCACGATTATATCCCGCGCAGCCAGCGGGCATAAATGGAGGGCATCGGCATGGAAGAAATGCAGCAGCAGCAGCATCAGGGGGAATGGTTCTTCCTCCACGAGTTCAACGTGGATAAGGTGTTCAGCACCATCCAGCGGGCAGATTATCTCATCCTGTATTATATCAAGCTAGAGCAGGAGACACATCCCGGCGAAAAGCTCTATCTTGCGGACCTTGCCGCCGCCATGGGAGTGCGGGTGACCGAACTTTCCAAGGGCATCGAGAAGCTGCAGGACAACGGCTTTGTGGCATGGAAGACCGACCGCGAGGCCGGGCGCACCTATGTGGAACTTTCCAGCAAGGCGGTGGAGCTGATGGCAGAGGAGCAGGCGCTTTTGCAGCGCTGCTACCGCCGGATGCGTGCCGAGCTTGGGGATGAAGAACTGCGCCGCGCCGCTGCCACCATGCAGCGCGCCACCGCCATTTTGAAGGAAGAGCGGGAGAAGGAGTTCCCCGCCGGGCAGTAACAGATCAAAACGACCAAGCAATATAAAATACCGGAGCATCTGCAGATGCTCCGGTATTTTCGTTTTGTCGATATAAATATACAAACAAAAAGCAGGCAGTGTCGTGGAAAGGAGGAGGAAAGCGACACTGCCTGCTGTATTAGGAACCCCTGAACATTGCGGCTTGATCAGGAGGGATTTGGTAGTCTGTCCGCCGTTCTGGCTATTGCCTCGCATAGAAACGGGAGACAGTTTTTATGGGCCTGCTGTGCACCGCTGCTGCGGCTGCACCTGCAGGGAAATGTGCCTGCATGGGCATTTGCGGGGAGAACCTTTCGGAGGTTATGGGGGATGTCCGTTCCGTTCTCCCTGAGTGCACCCTTATTATGCCAGATAATCGTGGCAATTCTTTGTGGTAATTTTGAACAGTTTGCAAATAAACGCCCGCACGGGTGGATGCCGCAATGCAAAAACCGCCCCGGCTTCCTGCTGTGGAAACCGGGGCGGTTCGTTTGCTTTATTTGTGCTTTTTCAAGCGCTCACGCAATTACTTGCGGGGGTTCTTGATAGCAGCCTGGGCGGATGCCAAAATTACAGAGCGTTCGGGAATCACTCTTCTCCCTCCGGGTACTGTTCAACACTTCCTTTTGAGCTGAGCAGCTTCGGCTTGTGATGCCTTTTTACTTCTTCTATTTTCATCACACGGATGGCAAACATCCAATCGTCGCCGAAGTCGTAGTGGAGCGAGAATTTCTGCCCTTCTATCAGCCCCAGTTCATCCAATGCAATATCGGTTCCCTCTGCATCATCTTCGTCAAACATGTCAACTTTCATCGGATTGAATCGATAGCAGTCTTCGCTGCACATCTTGTTATCCATGCAAAATTCATACAGATGCTCTGCCGTAAAATCAAATGCGCTCAAAATCGCCATGCAGAGTTGATCCAGTGTATCCGTACCACAAATTGTCATCGTTCTGTATACACTGCGCCCAAGTCCTGCCGGATAAAGCTTTAATGTATACTGTATCCTCATTCCTTCTTTCTTTTGATCTTATTTCAATTCAATTTTCTGCATCTGTTCCAGAATCGCATTCTTCACCCCATCCTTCAAATAGGCCTCATTCAGCGTTTTCTTGGTATAATTCAGATAAGTTCCAGCCGTTTTCTCCGTCAGAAGCGCCGTAAAGTACCGCTCCCAACTAAAATATTCCTTGCTATCGATGTAGTCAGACGGTGTCTGCAAGATCTGTGCAATCTCTGTATCTTTCAGAATTCCAGAAGAAAGCACTAACCACTCAAAAGATTCCGGCAAATAGAGTGCCAGATTCTCTCTTGTCTGCACCAACTGCAACACTCTATCCATTTCCGGGCCAAAGGCAGCGCCATCTGCAATTACCAAGATTTTTTCATCTCTATGAGCTTTCAAATAGGAAAACACATTTGACTTTCCGTTCGCAGTATCACATTGCATTTGATGTTCTGTACAGACCGCATCAAAAAACTGATACCCCGAATTGCTGTCCTCGGTCAGAATTTTCTCCGGCTTAATTTTTTCCGTTGTACTGTCCGGGTAAATTCGATAGAACGAATGATAGCTCTGTTTCAGCGAGCCATACTTTCCAGAGGTTCGGATTCCATACACTTCTTCCACACTGTATGGCAGGGCCGGCAAACCCTCTCTGGTCACGATGACATAATAGTTGTCGGTCTGCTGAATCGCACGTGCAAAATCTTTGGTCTTGACAAACTCGTTTCCTTCGTCGATAAAAACAATGCTGTCCTGAATATTGTCAAGTTGTCCCTTCCAAAGATTTCCTTCTACCACATAGCAACCTTTGTCACAATTCAGAGTGACCGGTCCACTTTCTCCATCGTTCATATGTGTACGAATCATATCCACGAGGGTCGTTTTACCCGTTGCGCTATCCCCGCGAATGATAGTTAAGTTGCGCCGCAGTTCAAATTCATATTTCAGGTACTTTGTGCCAACGACCACTTTATGAATGCCTTTCATTTTTGTCAGCCCCTTTACACAAACTCACCTGCGACCAAAATCAGCTCTTCCATACTGTGAACGATTTGATTCGTATTCAGCACTTTTACTGTAAATGGCTTTTTGCCAAAATCCATCAGGTGACGCAAATTCACCGTGCGATCCTCCTGCTCTGCAATTTTGAGCAGCCACTTTGCACAGTTGTTACCACAAGTCGATACATTGAACACTTTCTCCGGCTCAAACTTTACCAAAATCAGTGTCTTTACGCCACCAGACAAACCAATCGGTGGAATTTTGCCCAAGACCGGGCTGTCAATGATACCACTATCGATAACGGTAGACTTATCCACATCCTGAATCATTTCCTTGACCATCGGGTCAACGATCCAGTCTTCCTCGTAATCGTATTTGAAATAAGAAGCCGTATTGTACACGGCTTCCTTCATATCACCGTAAAAAATGTTCAGCATCTTATCACCTCATCGATGTGCGTACTTCTGCTATCATTGTACCCTCTTTCAGCTTACAAAACAAGATGCAAAAAGCTCTTGGCCTCCATTACAGAAGCCAAGAGCTTTTATCTTCTTTGTCCTACCAGATTTTATTTCCGGGGAGACTTAATCGCAGCCTGAGCGGGTGCCAAAATTACAGAGCGTTCCTCGCTTCATTTGTTCTATGCGATTACCCTCAATCTCATAGCCTTTTTTCAAATCCGCCATGGATCAGAGGACCTACAAAGAATGTGACGAAGGCATTGGGATCCTGCTCGTGAATAATTTCCTGCAGCTCCCCGATTTCATACTTGTTCACGGCACAGAAAAGGATCTTCTTAGGGTGGTTGGTGTACGCACCGTATCCGTTCCAGAAGGTGACGCCGCGTCCCATCTTCTGCAGGATTTCAGTCTGCACAGTGGAAACATCCGTAAATATCAGGGCCGCCACATTGATGTTCTGGTCGTGAAACCTATCTGCCACCGTATACAGGATTGCCACAAAGATGATGGAGTACATCGTAGTTTCCAAATCAAAAAGGAATAGGCAGACCGAAAAGAGAACTGCATTGACATAAATAGAAAGCCGTCCGCTTTTAAAATCTGGGTATTTCTTTACCAGACACATGCATGCAATGTCCATGCCGCCGCAGCACCCACTGCCCCGCAGCGCATAGCCGACACCTACACCACAGAGAATAGCGCCGAAGATACTGTTTAGCAGCACATCCTCCACAAGGGGTGCTTTGAGCGGCGGAAGTACTGAGAGAAGCAACGTCTGCACTGCTACCGAGAGCATGGTTTTGATGCAGAACCTGCGGCTCATGACCCGGTATCCTATCAGGAACAGCGGTACATTGATGAGGAAATTGATCATACCAACAAGGTTTGCATCACTGCGGATTGCAATGAACCTACGCAGAAAAATCTCTATAATCTGAGCCAGGCCTATCACACCGCCAAAGTTGATACCATTGGGGGTGACAAACAGGTAGATACCCAAAGTCAGTAGTGTGGAGCCAAATATCAGATCAAAATACTGCTTATATGCTTTATTCATAGCACTCTTCCCGAATCTTCTGTGCATACCAACCAAAAGAATCTTTTTTGTAGCGGGCGAGGTCTCCGGTGCCGTCGTTATGTTTATTTACATAGACCAGTCCGTACCGCTTATCCATTTCACCGCCGCCCGCGCTGACCAAATCGATGATGCCCCAGACCAGATATCCCATGCAGGGAATGCCGTCCTCCAGAACGGCTTTTTTCATCTGGGTGATATGAGCATCGAGATACTCCACCCGGTAGGGGTCATGGACGGAGCCGTCCACTTCCAGAGTATCCTCCACGCCCAAACCGTTTTCCACAATGAACAGCGGCTTGTGATAGCGATCATACAGATCATTCATGGTCACGCGCAGGCCGACCGGGTCGATCTGACGTCCCCATTTCGTGATCTGCAGATACGGGTTGCGCAGGGTAGTAATGGCGTTGCCATCCGCCACATTTTTCAGATGCTCCGGATCCGTGGAGATCAGCCTGGAGGAATAGTAACTGAATCCCAGAAAATCGCAGGTGTTCTGAGCCAGAAGTTCATCATCACCCGGCTGTTCGTCCAGCGTGATGCCCAATTTTGCAAAGTAATTCCGGGCGAATCCGGAGTAACAGCCGTTCAATTGGACATCCGGAAAAATGTAATTTTTGTTGTTACTGATACGTGCTTCCATCACATCATTGGGGTTACAGGAATAGGGATAAAAGCTTCCGGCCGCCATCATGCATCCAATTCGGAAATTCGGGTTGATTTTTTTACCGATCCGCACCGCGCAGGCACTTGCCACCAGCTGGTTATGCGCGGCATTGTACACGATCTGGTTGAACTCCGGGTCGTCCTTGTCCACCAGCAGGCCACCGCCCAGATAAGGAATGTGGGTGATCATGTTGATCTCATTGAAGGTCATCCAGTATTTTACCAGATTCCGGTAGCGGTCAAACACGGTGGCAGCATATTTTTCATACAGTGCAATCAGCCTGCGGTCTGCCCAGGCACCATATTTCCGGATCAGGGCTTCCGGCACATCAAAGTGGCACAGGGTGACCACCGGCTCTATCCTGTACCTACGACACTCCGTAAACAGTTCCTCGTAAAAACGCAGGCCATCTTCGTTCGGGGCGTTCTCTTCCCCGGTCGGATAGATCCGCGTCCATGAAATGGACAAACGCAGCGCCTTGATCCCGCTCTCTGCAAGAAGGCGGATATCCTCTTTGTATCGATGATAAAAATCAATTGCTTCCCGACTAGGATAATAATCGTACCGCGTTTCCAGAACGTTTCCCGGATGCAGCATGGCATTCCATCTGCCGTGGGCTGCATCCGGCAGAAAGTCAGCAGACGCAGGCAGCCTGCCGTCTTCCTGCCAGGCACCCTCGCACTGGTTAGCCGCAAGTGCTCCACCCCACAAAAAATCGGACTTAAGTTTCATAATACCTCCAACGCCCCGGGACGCATGCGCTCCCCGGGGCGAACAAAATTTTGAGATTAGTGTTTCTTCAAGATTTCCTCGTCAAAGCCAAAGAGAATCGTAAGTACACAGGATGCTACGATCGTCACGATGATTGCAATAACCATAGCCACGATGGTATCCTCAAAGATCGGCAGGGCAAACAGGGAGGAAGAACCATACTCGTAGTTATGGGCACCCAGCAGAGCGGCCACGACACCACCGATGGCGCCACCGAGGGAAACAGCCCACATAGGTTTCTTCAGCGGCAGGTTAAAACCGTAAATGGCCGGCTCGGTCACACTAGCAAAGATGCAGCCCACTGCAACGGACAGTGCTTCGGATTTGATTGCCTTGTCCTTTGCCTTGATGGCGATGCCCAGAGAAGCGCCGCCTTCTGCCATGTTGGACAGCAGCATACCGGGGCGGAACAGGGGATCAAAACCAGTTTCCGACAGCAGCTGGATCATGGGAGCTCCCAAGGTCATGTGCATACCGGTCATGACCATGTAGGGGAACAGAGCCGTAAACAGAGCAACCGTGATGGGGCCTGCAATGTTATACAACCACAGGATCGCGGCGGTGACATAGGTACCTGCCAGCTGACCCAGAGGCGCCAGTGCAAGGATCGAGACGGCATAGGTGGCGGCCATTGTCAACGTACCGACAAAGATAGGCTTGAACACGCCGGGGATCACTTTGTTCAGGAATTTTTCCACATAATACGCAACGATTGCCAGCAGCAGCGCAGGAAGCAGAGAACTGCCGTATCCTTTCAGGGCAACATTGATACCAAACATGGTGACTGGATCGCCAGCACTTACAATAGCCGTCCATTCAGGAGCGACCAGTGCACCGGCCACGACCATGGAATACGTGGGGGTCGCACCCAGTTTTTTGGCCGCTCCATAAGCGACCAGAATGGGCATGAAATAAAATACCGCATTGCCCACGATGCTCAGCAGCGTATAAGTAGAACTGTTCGCAAAGGGAGCATAAACCTTGGAGATCAGCAGTAGGAACACCTTGATCATACCGCCGCCGATCAGTGCTGGAACCATAGGCTGTACGGCAGCGGATATGTAACCAATCACTGCCTGCCCAACCGAAATCTTTTCGCCTTTCAGGTCACCGTCCAGTTTTTCGTCCACAGCGCCGCCATCGCTGTAGCCCAGCTTCAGCACCTCTTCATAAACCTTCAGCAGATCCTTGCCGATGATGACCTGCAGCTGACCGCCCTGATAGGTGACGCCCAACACGCCGTCCAGATCATTGATAGCTTTCTGGTCTACCTTCTTGACGTCCTTGACCGTCATGCGCAGACGGGTCATGCAGTGAAATACGGAAGTAACATTTTCCTTTGCTCCAGCCAACGTCATGATATTCTGCGCCAGCTGTTTGAAATCTTTTGCCATTGTAACATCCTCCAAAAAATCTTCCTGGATGGTAACGGACAGAATGTTCCGGTTCAGTTCCGTACCGGAAACCCCATCCAAACGGTTCAGTTCTTCTAGATCTGCCATACCGCTGTCTTTCACAGTGACATACAGGTGCTCTCCGTCAAAACGTTTTCGTGCAACATTGCCTTCACCACCGATGTGATGTATGATAGTTTGAAAGAATGCATCCTGTTTCATGGCTAATCCTCCTGATTTTTTATCTGAAAAACGATGCGGGCCCTGCACCGCTGTTCATTCAATATGTAATAAAAGATCCGGGCACAAAGCGCCTTCAAACCACCTGAAAACGCAAGCGTTTTCAGGTCGGATGCGCTCTGTCCCCGGATCACGTCCCGCAAATGGCGAGTGCCGCTCCAAGCAACGGAAGCTGATTATGTATTTTTCTGGCAGACGCGGTTGATATGCAACATCAAATAGAGAAGCTCCTCATCATTACAGCACCAATTCTCCTGCTTTTGCAAGAAAGCCGCAATCTTTTTAGCACAGATATATGTTTTAGGGTAATCATTGGCCAGCATCTTTACCATGCTACCACTCCCCGTTTCGCTCTGAGTACCGCTCATCAGCCGTTGGATGAGATAGCGGATATGCATCGTGAACCGGTAGTAACTGTAGCTGTCCTTATCCAGTTTCAGATTCATTTCCCGCTCCACAATGGACTCCACGCCTTCCTGAATCTCCAACGCCTTTACGAGGGAATGGATCTCGCTGTTTTCGATTTCAGCATTGATCAAATGCATTGCAATGCTGACCGCTTCGGAATCCGGAAGTGAGACCCCCGTGTATTCCTTCAGGATATCCAATGCTTTTACGCCCAGATCAAACTCATTGGGGTACAGATGACGGATATCATAGGCAATGGGGATCGTCAGGTTCAACCCGCTGCGAAAGCGCTCCACCGCAAAGTTCAGGTGGTCGGCCAGTGTCAGCGGCAGGTTGGAGTTAAGGGTCGTATTCAGTACGACCTGCGCATCTTCTGTAATGTCGGCACTCGCCAGAAGAATCTCCTGCGGAAGAGTACTGATCATCTCAAAATAACGCGGGTCGATATCGTAAAACGTGCGGTCTATCCGCGACATATCCGTCAGTTCGTATGGAACCGCCGGAAACCCGATGCCCTTACCAATCACGATCAGTTCCTTTCCGCGGGAGTCCTGAGCAACAGCGGCACTGTTATTGATTTTCCGAACAATTCGCATAGCACCCACCCTCTCCGTTTCGGATAAAGAAAAAGCCTCGGACTGCAGTCATAATTATACCTGCAGGTATAGACACTCTACCGAGCACTATCCTTTGTTCACAAGTACAACTGACGCTTCCGAGGAATCACGTGTTGTAATAAAATGTTAACATAAAATTCATAGAGATTCCATTCGCCTTTTTTACAATTTTATCGATCATTTTTTGTGCATAAATACTTCTTCTTTTAACTTTAAACCATTCATAAATCCACCACCTTATTCGACCGATGTACGCTTTCTTTTCTATTATTGGAACCTCTTTCCGCTTACAAAACAAGATGCAAAAAGCTCTTGGCCTCCATTACAGAAGCCAAGAGCTTTTTTTCTTCTTTGTCCTATCAGATTTTATTTCCGGGGAGACTTAATAGCAGCCTGAGCGGGTGCCAAAATTACAGAGCGTTGGGAATAACGACACATCGCGGTTTTCAATTTTTCAGTTGATTCCAAGCTCTTTCATCAACTCCGCACGGCTCTTTTCATCTTCGGAAGCCCTCTTTACATCGTCAATGCGATTCTGGTCAAGGAGCTTCTTTACCAGTAAAGCCATTTTGTTTTCTCCGCGGCTCTCGCCTTTCACGATGCCTTTTTCAATGCCTCTGTTTTCCACTTTATCAAGCACATCACACATATTGCGTGGGCCTCCTTTCCTGTCATCGGTACTGGTATTGTATGCGTCTTCAAATCGGTGGTCATTCGTCATGATGCTTAACAACTGAAGTGTTTCCTGCACATGAGTCAAATCCTGTGAGCTTGGCACATAGTCGCCATTCTCTCTTTTCTGTACAAAGTAGTCTGCAACGACCTTGAAATCGCTTTGGAACAATTCTACCTGCTCACGAGTCAGATACGCAATCTGGAACAGGTTGATTTTATAATCGTTGACGTATGGCTCAAACTCTTTTGGGACATTCAATCGTTCTTTCAGAGAAAGCGGCCCACTCCACGGTTTTTCATGTCCAAAATAGAGAACCAGCGTCACGACTGGGTAGCGACTCCCTGTATCATTATCTCCCAGAAGCTACGCCCGATACTCTGCACCATCATAACCTATCACTCGGAGCGGCATGTCCGGGTCAGAAGCTGTTTGGTTCTCAAATCCGATACACGCCACCCGGATATTACCATTCTTCCATCGTTTGGCAACATCACGTTCAATTTCATGGAGTCTGCCATCTGCTTTATAATAGGTGCGCGGAGCCTGATCTTCCAATTCGTCTGCACCTAAAACTTGCCTTCCGTTGAATAGCAGTACATTTACAATATCGGAGAATACATCATTGTAGGATTCCAGAATCTTTTCAGATGCGTCTTTTTCTGCCACAGACTCACCGCCTTTCTTTTTTCTTATATTACCACATCACACAGACTGAATCAATCACGCCCATGTGAACTTTTCACTCTACCACTTGCTAAATCCAGAAATCCACAGCTCCACACCATATCATCCTTCCGCCATCTTATTTAACTCCGAGTTCTTGAACATCCGAATCACATTTTAGATGAGGCAGTTTGACACTCAATTCGTCCACAGTCATTGTGCTTCCCTTCCTCGACTGTCAAAACCCATTAGTAGTGTTAGTAGCATTTGTTTCTTTAGCCTGAGACGAACTTCTTCCTTCTGCGTAGCAGGAATCATTCTTGTATTCTAAGGCGAATAAGAAATATTACGAACCCGATATTGATTATCCCTCGGAAAGTGCTATAACGGTTTATACATTATGCTCATTTTTGCAGAGAGAGGACGAAAAAGTATGTCTAAGTTGCACGTGTGCATTGATGAAACATGGCTATTCAAGGTTGTTGAAGGTAATGTATTTGATCGTTTTCTATCAAATCCACACTACTTTCGCTTATTGTACCCTCATTGTGCCCTCAAAACAAGACGCAAAAATCCAACCAGCTCATCGTTGAAAAAGCCTACCGACAAAAATCCCTCCACTTTCTTCTGGCTGAAAGCGGAGGGACTGCTTATCACTGAGCAGATTCAATTGTAATCACAGGGTTATCATTTGCGCACAGATACGGCAAAAGTTTTGTCATATCCTTTCCGGGGATTTTGATGTCTCCGTACCAGCCTAACACTTAGCACAAAATCACTTCTTCATCCAATGCTTGAGCCAGTATTCATAGACCCCAACATATTCCCGATAGGCCCCTGTTTTGTCCGGCGTACAAAACAACCGCCATGCCTGCTGAAGAAATGGCTTTGACCATTCACTTATAGGCTTTCTGGCTTTCAGAAATTTTACCAGCTGACTGTAAGCGGTTTCACGATTTTGCGGTAAAAAGGAATGACCTGAGGACAGTGCAAAACTTTTCCTCAGGTCTTTTCAATAAGATAATATATAAATGAAATTCTACAAAATACGCTTCGGCCTGTGCCGGGTGTGTCGGTTGTGTCGATCTTCCGTAAACCTCAATCGTGCAAATCCTGCTTTTCAGGCCATATAACAGGCAAAATATGCCATATAGTAAAAGGATTTCCGAATCTTTTGACACATTCGGCACATTCAACACATGACCTTATGGACAGATTTTTGAGCGGATTCCTACTACTACGGTGAGATTATTCCAATCCCTTCTATGGATTTTCTGGTTCCGTGAAGCCTTGAACGCTTTGGCATCTTCAAATGGAATTACGAAACGAGCCAGCTCCATGAAACCGTCCATCGTACAGGATGTCATATTGATGCCTTTCACCTCGGACAGTTGGAAATCCAGCACCCACCGAAATTCCTCATTGCTTACAGGCGTAATCTGTGCTACGCAGCTGTTAATAAGTTTCCTGCTGACATCCGTTTTGGCCGCTTTCTGCCACTCATCCAGCTTCTGGGAAATCAGCTTCATATCAATGCTCCCACTGCGTTCGTCCTCCTGTTCGATGCTTTCGTACTGGGATTGCAACTCAGCGATCCGCGCATCCAGTCCCTTGCGGCGATCCACCAGTTCCTGCTTCGTGATAACTCCGTCAGCGCACAGGTCAATATACCTGCCCAGCCGTTCTTTCTGTTTGGCGATACTGTTTTCCAGCATTGCCTTTTTGGAAATGCGCACAGTCTTTTCCTCTGCCATGCAGCGGTTCAGAATCCGGTATACCTCTTTGACGGTTTTACCTTTATCAAACGTCAGATTCTGGAACACCTTGGATGCCATCAGATCCAGCTTCCATTCACTGATGGCTTTGATCTGGCAGCTGATGCCCAAATCCAGACCATGCTCCTGTAAGTAGCTGATGCTTGGCCTGCGTGTACGGCGGTAGCACTGAAATCCGTGAACAACTGCCCCATCACGGTTTACTCTCCATTTGAACTGGATAAATCCAGCTCCGCAGCTGCACCGCAGCTTTGCTGTCCAGACAGATTTTGGCGTATTCCGCATATATTTGTGCTTTTTGCCGTTCTCGTTGATGACCCGTGCAGAGCGGGACAGCAGAATCTGCTGACATCTGTCCCACATCTCTTCTGATACCAACGACTCAAAATCCCCTTTCACATAGACATAGCTGCTCTCATCCGGATTTTTTATACGTTTCTGCGTCAGATAGCCATCACTGTGGGATTTGTTATAGCAGATGCAGCCTTTATAGGTCGCATTATGCAAAACGCGGCTCACTTTGGAAGCGTCCCATGATACATGACCACCTGCATCCAGCCGTCCCAGCCGATATAACTCGTTCACGATTTGAGTAAGCCCCTTTTCGCCATCCGAATACATCTGAAAAATCAACCTCACCGTTTCGGCCTGATCTGGGTCCGGAACGTAGGTTCCGTTCTCCCTGCGGTATCCCAAAATGTTTCCACTGCCATATAAAACATGTTTTTCCCGGCTGATTTTTTGTCCAGCCTTTACTCGCTCCGAAATCTTTCGACTTTCGTCCTGCGCCATAGAGGACATGATCGTCAGACGGAGTTCTCCATCGTTGGTCGCTGTATTGATGCCATCATTGATGAAAAACACGTTGACCCCCATTGCCTTCAGTTCACGGGTATAGGACAGGGCATCCACCGTACTGTATCCACGAAATATCCTCTGGCCCAGAAATGCCGATTGCCATACTTGTACTTCAAATTCGCATGTCTGTCGAAAATCATCAGGCTACTTTTTCCTTTAAGATAGCCCATGACGTAAGAAATGCTATACTTTGGAGAAAAACTTATCAACATATGGATGTGGTCAGGACATGCTTCCGCCTCGATAATTTCAATTTCTTTCTGTTCACACAGTTGGCGGAGTATCTGACCGATATCTTTTTTAATCTGGTCGTAAATTACCATTCTCCGGTATTTTGGTGCAAACACCACATGGTATTGACATCTCCATGCTGTATGGCTTAAACGATCTACGTCTTTGTTATCTTTCATTTCAAAGATAAACCTCCCTGTTCCTAGAATGTGGTTGGCAAACCCACACTCTATTCTACCGGGAGGTTTCTTTTTGTCTAGGGCTAAAGCTTTTTTACTCCACCAGCATAGCTGGTGGTTGTCGCTCGCTCAAGCTATCCAATGCAAATGGGCCGCTGCACGATGCAGCGGCCCTTTTAGCGTAAAGGAGGAATCTGCTAAGATGAAAGAAAGCTCTTACTCAAGGTTTTTGCCGTTGGTTGCAATGACGTTCTTATACCAGTAGAAGGAATCCTTGCGGTAGCGCTTACATTCCTTCACGTCGTCATCGGTGCGATCCACATACACAAAACCATAGCGTTTGGCGATGCCGTTGCTCGTGGAGAGCAGGTCGAAGGCAGACCAGGGATTGTAGCCCAGCAGCTTCACGCCGTTTGCAATGGCAGCCTTCATGGCCTTGATGTGCTCACGGATGTACTCAATGCGGTAAGGATCATGGATAGAACCGTCTTTTTCCAGCTTATCATAAGCACCAAAGCCGTTTTCGCAGATCATTACCGGGATGTGGTAGCGATCGTTGATGTCCTCCAGCACATACTCCAGGCCGACCGGGTCGATGGGCATGGAGAAGTCCGTATCACCAATGAACTCGTTCTTGCAGCCTTCAAACAGATCTGGCTGCACTTCGTACACCACATGGCCGCCCTTGCCGATCTTGTTGTTCTGCTTGGAGCGGCGTGCGGCGCTCGGGGTAGGTGCCTTGACGCAGGCGCTCTGATAATAGTTGATGCCCAAGAAGTCGAAGCACTCGGAGCCTTTTTTGATCAGTTCCATATCGCCGGGCTGGATATCGAACATCAGCCCCTGGCGCTTGAGATATGCCAGAACCGATTCGGTGTACTCGCCGCAGATGTAGGCATCCATGTAGAAATAGTTTTTGAAATTGGATGCATTTTTTGCAGCCAGGATATCCTTGGGGTCGCAGGTGTGGGGGTAATAGGGTGCCATATCCAGTGCCGCACCGCACTGGCCGCCGGGCACGATCTCGTGAACCGCGATGGCCGCTCTTGCGTGAGCAAGATTCATGTAGTGGTTTGCCTGGTAGCGGAACTTCGGATCAAATTTCTGCTCGTTGGTCAGCTTATTCTTGCGGTCGATATAGTTGACCACGATGCTCTGCTCGTTGATGGTGAGCCAGTACTTGACCTCGTCCTTGTACTCGTTGAGGATGAAGCAGGCATAATACTCAAAGTCATCCACGATCTGGCGGCTGCCCCAGCCGCCGTACTTGTTCACCAGTGCCATCGGCAGGTCGTAGTGCCACATGGTGACCACCGGCTCGATGTTATGGGCGTGCAGCTCGTGCAGAAGGTTGTGGTAGAATTCCACGCCTTCCGGGTTGGGTTCGCCCACACCATCGGGCAGGACGCGTGCCCAGTTGATGGAGAAGCGATAGGAGCTGAACCCCATTTCTGCCATCAGGGCAACGTCCTCTTTGTAGTGATGGTAATGGTCGCTGGCAACGCTGGCATCCGCATAGCCGTATTCATCGTGGATCTCACGGTTGATCACGTCCTGCTGGTTATCCTTTTTGCCATAACCCTCAGCGGCACCCTCGCACTGGTAGGCGCTGGTTGCGGCTCCCCACAGGAACCCTTCCGGGAAACTAGTTACGATTTCCATTGATCTTATCCTCCAGGTTACGGTTCATCTGTATCATCAGGCGGATCATGCTTACCTCCGAAATGATGGTCATAACGGTGTCCTGTGCATGCATAAACAGCAGCGACAGCTCCGTGGGGTTGCCCCGGCACTCGTCCTGGATCACATCGGTCTGCGCATTGTGCGCCTTTTTGATTGCTTCGTCGGCTTCCTTCAGCTTTGCATCGGCTGCAGCGCGGTCTCCTCGCAGCTCGGCCTGCATCGCATCGGCAGCACAAGTCCTTGCGTCGCCGGCATTGATGATAATGCCCATTGCGACCTCTACCATTTTATCGCTCATATGTGGTATTTTCCCTCTTAATTTTATCGAATTTTCGGTTTATGCCTTTGCCAGAGCCTCGGCGGCCTCCTTCTCGACTTCCTGCTTTTCGTAGGTCTTGAAGAATGGATACCAGATCAGCAGATCCACTGCTAGGCACACAGCCCACCAGATTACGCCACGCATATCGCCGGTGAACATCACGGTGGAGAACGGTGCAGGAATGGTTGCGACCATTGCCAGCTCAATGGTGGGAATGGCCAGCAGGCCGGTGCGCATCACGATCCACACGATGGTGGCGTTCACAGTGGTGCAGATCCACATGGGCATCATGAGGATGGGGTTAAAGACGATCGGGGTGCCGAACAGGATGGGCTCGTTGATGTTGAAGATCGCGGGGGCAATGCAGACACGGCCCAGCGTCTTCAGGCGCTTGCTCTTGGAGAACAGGCACCAGATGTTCAGTGCCAAGGTGCAGCCCATGCCGCCTAGGCAGATCAGTGCGATACCGTTGCAGACTTCGGAAGTGGTCAGGTACATTGCGGTGCCGCCGGCTGCCACAGCAGCCACATTAGCAGCCTGTGCGGGGATGAAGATGGCGTTGCGGGGGCCAGACCAGGTCCAGCCAGAGATGCCCAGAGAATAGAAGAAGCAGCAGAACAGGTTGAGCAGGATGAAGCCCGGATAGGTCTGTGCAATGGCATTGATGGGTGCAAACAGCTTGAGCACGATGGGATACAGATCCACATCCAGATCGATGATCACGATCTTGAGCAGCAGGATGGACAGGAAGATGGGGATGATGTTCTTGATCCACTCCTGCACAAACTCAGGGATGGTGTTGTTGTTCTTGAACAGGTTCAGCTTTGCGATCAGGTGGAAGATGATGGACACATACAGGCCGATGCAGATCGCAACCACGATACCGGTGGGGCCGAAGCGGTTCCAGGTAACGGAGTAGACGCCGTCCACGGTGGTGCCCTTCATCGCCAGGATGTAGGCGCAGATGCCGGTCAGGCCGCCGACCACCTGATAATTACGATGTTTCAGAGAGCCCATTTCCTGGTAGACCATCATAAACGCCACCAGCAGCGAAAGCATGCTGAACGTATAGTTGGAAACCGCGCTCAGGTTGGGCAGGATGTTGGGGAAGTAGGGCTGCACGACATTGTAGAAGAAGATCAGGCAGCCGGTAAGGATGAAGGGCAAGCACTTGACGATGCCTGCGGAGAAGCCGTGCACCCAGGGCCGCTCGGTAAATTTCTGCACCGCCGGGGTCACTTTATACTGCAGCCAATCCATGAATTTCTGCATGGGTTTTTTACTCATAACATCTTCCTCCTGTCAGCTCTTATTCAGAACATCCAACGCAAAATCGATCAGGCCGTTGCCATCCAGCGAGCCATAGACAGACTGCGGAATGACTTCCACCGGGATGCCGTACTGGCCTGCGAGTTCGTCAAACTCATCCTTGTGGGAAGCGAAGTGCGGGCCGATGAGCAGCAGATCGTAATCCTCGATCACATCTTCTACCAGGCTCTGGCTCTTGGCAGCCACCTTGGTGCCGGGGGCCTTTGTGTTGGCCGCCTTTTGTGCCGCCTGTGCCAGGAAGCCAGAACTCATACCTGCGCCGCAGCAAAGTAAGATCTTGTACGCTTTCATGATAATTTCTCCTTTCATGAGGTGTTTTGAGAAGCAGGGCCGCTGCGCCGCGGCCCTTTTCTTGGCTCTATTATCGCCCGGCAGGATCCGGAAAAAAAGTCTGCGTTTTTTCCGTTATTTGGGAAATTCCAGGTCTTTTTTTTGCGAAAAGGGTATTATATAATAGAATAAAATATTAAGGATTTCTGAACCGAGAGATTCCCGATCACAAAAAAGAGGTCTGCAGTCCCATGCTTTCAACAAAAGATGTCATCCAGTATCTGAACCAGCACGGCAATGTGCAGGCCATAGAGGATATGGCCGCCTTTTTTTCCGTCACACCGCGCACCATCCGCAACCATCTGCGTTCGGTTCAGGACGCATATCCCGCCTGCCTGCAGGTCGGCCGCGGCCAGGTGAAACTTTTGAAGCAGATTTTCGAAGAAAGCTCTCCTTCTGCGCAGGTGCCGTCCTCCCAGCAGGAACGTTCCCGCTATATCCTCCGCGCCCTGCTTTCCCGAAGCGAGCCGATGGATCTGGACGAGCTGGCCGCTTCGCTGTTCATCTCGGAGGTAACGCTGCAGAACGAGGTCAAGCTCATCCGGCATGAGATCGCAGAATATCATCTTTCGCTGCGCACCAAAAACAACACCCTGTTTATTTCCGGAAGTGAAAAAGACAAAAAGCGTCTCATGATCCACCTGATCTACAACGAAGCGCAGCACACGCTTGTGAGCATGGAGACGCTCCATGCCATCTTCCCCCGCTACGATATCCAGAAGATCCGCAGCGATATCCTTGCCTGCCTGAACAGCCAGCACTTTTTTATCGACGAATACTCTCTGACCAATCTCCTGCTGCACATGCTCATCACGATGGATCAGCTTGGCACCGCCCCCAATGCCCCGCGGTACGAGGTCTCCACCGACCTCATTGAACTGAACCGGCATTTTGTGTCGATCATCGACAGCATCTGCACAGAACTTGAGCGGGAATACGGCATCGTTTTCACCCGCAGCAACAAGTACCAGTTCACCCTCCTGCTCATGACACGCGCCGTGCGCAACCAGGATGTATCGCTGCCAAGCCGTGCCACGCTTTCCATCCACCCCAGCACGATGCGCTTGGTAGACTCCATCGTTCAGGCTGTGAAGCAGGTGTATGACATCGACCTGACCGACATTGATTTCTTCATTCCGTTTGCACTGCACATTGATAATATGCTTGTGCGCATCCGCCAGAATGTGTCGGTCCACAACCCCCTGCTGCACAGCATCAAAGCAATGTCGCCCATTATCTACGACATTGCGGTCTATATCTCCAACCTGATCAACCACCAGGAGCATGTGCAGCTGTGTGAGGATGAGATCGCCTACATTGCGCTTCACATCGGTGCACGCATCCAGGACATCTATAACCGCCGCGGCAAGCTGTGTGCGGTATTGCTCTGCCCGCAATATTACTCCTACGACCATCGCCAGTTCGACCGGCTGCAGAGCTATTTTTCGGACGATCTGACCATCGAATCGGTCGTTACCGCCCCGCACGAACTGGCCGGGCTGAAGTGTGATATGATCCTCTCCACCCTTCCGCTCACCGCAGAGCCGCCTGTGGTGCTCATCTCCAATTTTATCAGCAGCAATGACCGCCAGGCCATCAGCGACGTGATCCACCGCCTGAAGGCAGCGCGTGAAAAAGAACGCCTGATCAGCCTGCTGCAAACGCTGATCGATGCCGACCTGTTCACCCCCGGTGCAGACTACGCCGACCGCGAAAGCGCCATCCGCACCATCGGCGGCCAGATGTGCGCCCGCGGCATCGTACCGCAAGAATTTATCGAAAGTACGCTGGAGCGGGAGCAGATCTCCCCCACCAATTTTGGCATGATCGCCATTCCGCACCCGTCTGATTGCCGCGCTGCCCGCTCGGCCATCGCCGTGTCCCTGCTGCGCAAACCGCTGAGCTGGGGCACCAGCAGCGTGCGCATCATTTTCATGATCTGCGTTTCCAAGAGCGATCTGTCGGATTTTTCCGACATCTTCTCCTACCTTCCCCGCGTATGCAGCGACTACAAAACATTGGAACAGCTGGCTTCCGCTTCCAGTTATCCGGATTTCATCCAGATCCTTGGCGGCCTGTGCGCCGAATGATCTTTCTGCCTGCCATTCTTTCCTTTCCCCCATATAAAAACGAGATGCAGCACCTTTTCTGTCTTGGAAGGTGCTACATCTCGTTTTTTGCATCCGGGCCTGCCTGTAAAAAAGCTCTTGACAAATCCTTTCGTGTCATTATATCTTACCAAAGATAATTATCATAAGCAACTTTCAGAAAGGACTTTTTATGACGATCGAGCTTATCAAGCAGCTGATGGATACCTGCTATCTGGCAAAGCGTGCCCGGGACCTGCTGCCTCCCCTGCCCGATGGTGTGACGTCCTCTTACATTCAGTATCTGGATGTCATCCAGAGGCTGGAAGCAAAGGGCGTACGGGCCAGAGTCTCCGACCTGAGCGATGCGCTGAACCTGCCCCGCCCCGGTGTGACCCGCACCGTAAAGGAGATGGAGCGCAAGGGCTACCTGCAAAAGCAGGTTTCGGCCGAGGATGGCCGGGTGACCTATCTGCTGCTCACAGACGCAGGCAGGCTGCTCTCGAAAAATACGACAGCGACTATTTCCAGAGCCTTGCCCCCTGTCTGGACGATATCCCGGAGGCAGACGCAGAGTGTACCATCCGGACCATTGAAAAATTCTATCAGGTCATGTGTGAAAGGAGAAACGTCCATGAAAAGTGATAAATCTGATTTTACGCAGGGCAGCATCCTGCAAAAGCTGGTGCTTTTTATGCTGCCCGTTCTGGGTGCACTGGTGCTGCAGGCCGCTTACGGCGCGGTAGACCTGCTTGTGGTTGGACACTTCGGCTCAACCTCTGGCCTTTCGGCCGTGTCCACCGGCAGCCAGGTGCTGAACCTTGTCACCTTCGTGGTAACACAGTTTGCAATGGGCATCACCGTGCTCATCGCCCGGTATCTGGGCGAAAAGCAGCCGCAGTACATCGGGCAGGTCATCGGTGGCTCTATTGTTGTATTCGCGCTGATCTCGGCTGTGCTGTTCGTTGTGCTGGTCGGGTTTGCGCGGCCCATTTCCGTCCTGATGCAGGCCCCGGAAGAAGCCCTCGGCCTGACTTCCGGTTATGTCCGCATCTGCGGTGCCGGCATCTTTTTTATCGTGGCCTATAACCTGCTGGCCGCGATCTTCCGCGGCCTAGGCGACAGCTAGTCGCCCCTGCTGTTTGTGCTTGTAGCCTGCATCGTGAATGTTTTCGGCGATCTGTTTCTGGTGGCCGGGCTGCATCTGGATGCCGCCGGTGCAGCCATTGCCACAGTGGCAGCGCAGGCTGTCAGCGTGGTATGCGCAGTGATCATGCTGCTGAAAAAGCACCTGCCGTTCAAACTTTGCAAGGCTGATTTCCGCCTGAATCCCCAGTGCCGCAAATTCCTCAGCATCGGTCTGCCGCTGGCTCTGCAGGAGTTTCTGACCCAGCTCTCTTTCCTTGCACTCTGCGCCTTCGTCAACCGTCTTGGGTTGGAAGCATCTTCCGGTTACGGTGTGGCCTGCAAGATCGTCAACTTTGCCATGCCGATCCCCAGCGCACTGATGCAGTCGATGGCAGCGTTTGTCTCGCAGAATATCGGTGCAGGCAGCAAAAAACGTGCCAGACAGTCCATGTTCACCGGCATTGGCATCGGCCTCGCCTTTGGCTGCGCCGTGTTCGTAAACGCTTTCGCCTATCTGAAAGGCTTCGCGCCAGAGACCATCGCCACTGCTGTGCTGTTCAGCATGGTGGGTTATTTCAACGGCAACAACAAGACTGTCTGGGTCATGGTGCAGGGTCTGGTGCAGACCTTGCTGGTACGCCTGCCCATGGCCTACTTCATGAGCATCCAGCCCAATGCGAGCCTGACTATGATCGGTCTGGCCGCCCCTACGTCCACCGCCGTCGGAATCGTGCTGAACATCTGCTTCTACTTCTACTTTGAGCGCACTTCCAGATCCGATTCTTAATGCAACGGCAGCATTTCCGGTTTGCACATCGCAGCCCTGAACCTCCGTCCAGGATCATTTCCTAGCTCACAGCAGTCAAAACCACTGGCTGAGCCGGTGGCTTGAGTAAGCCCTAGAAGGGCATAATACTAGCAAAACCCCTTAAGGGGTCACGAATGGGTCTGCCAACTGCATTCCTTTCTCGTGGCAAACCCCTCAAGGGGTCTTTTATTTACGCCTTGGTTTCCTTGCTACCCGTAAACGGGTCCACGAATTCCTTAAGGCTCAGCTGATCGGCAATCTGGTCCTGTTGCAGCTGATTTCTGATATACTCTTGGATTTTCTTTTTGTTCTTCCCTACTGTATCCACGAAATATCCTCTGGCCCAGAAATGCCGATTGCCATACTTGTACTTCAAATTCGCATGTCTGTCGAAAATCATCAGGCTACTTTTTCCTTTAAGATAGCCCATGACGTAAGAAATGCTATACTTTGGAGAAAAACTTATCAACATATGGATGTGGTCAGGACATCCCTCTGCTGCGCCGAACACAAGGCGGTCAAACTGCTCCGGGAGCTGGAGGACATCGACCTCATCGAACGCAAACGCCGTGGTCTGGGCAGACCCAGCCTACAGCAAGAAGTTTTTGGAAGAACACCGGGAACAAATCACGCTACACAAGGCGGCAAAAGCCGCTTTTGACGAAGCGAGTTTGAAAAAGTTGCCAAAGGTAAAAGAACTGGATACCGAATACTCCGCACTGCTTTCTCAAAAGAAAGCTGCCTATCCGAAGTACCGCAAGGCACGGGATGAAATGCAGGAATTAAAAAAAACACACAGAAGAATGTAGAGTTGTTCTTCGCCGAGAAAAAAGACACCAAGGAAAAATCGCAGACCCGTTAAACAGAAAACACCGAGGATCTTTCCCATTTTGGGGAGAGAGTCCTCGGTGTTCTTTTTAAGAACTTGAGTGAAGAAAAACCACCAGCTAAGCTGGTGGTTGTGAATCGCTCAAGCACTCAACCAAAAACCCTCCCCGGCAAAACCATTCAGTTTCACCGGGGAGGGTTTATCATACGCTTATCTTCCCATGTTTTGCACGATTAGTGCATCTTCATGCAACAATCTTACTTTCTGGGATTTTTGATCGCAGCCTGGGCAGCAGCCAGACGTGCGATAGGCACACGGAAGGGAGAGCAGCTGACGTAGTCCAGACCGACGTTGTGGCAGAACTCCACGCTCGTGGGGTCGCCGCCGTGCTCGCCGCAGATGCCCAGACCCAGATCGGGGCGGGTCTCGCGGCCGTCGTGAGCAGCCATCTTGACCAGCTTGCCGACGCCGATCTGATCCAGATGCTGGAACGGATCGCTCTCGTAGATCTTGTTCTCGTAGTATGCGCCCAGGAACTTGGCAGCGTCATCACGGCTGAAGCCGAAGGTCATCTGGGTCAGGTCGTTGGTGCCGAAGCTGAAGAATTCAGCTTCCTTAGCGATCTCGCCGGCAGTCAGGGCTGCACGGGGGATCTCAATCATGGTACCGACCTGATACTTCATGTCAACACCAGCAGCAGCGATCAGCTCGTCAGCAACCTTGACCACAACGTCCTTGACGAACTTCAGCTCCTTGACCTCGCCGACCAGCGGGATCATGATGTGCGGGGTGATCACATGGCCGGTCTCAGCAGAGACGTTCAGAGCAGCCTTGATCACGGCGCGGGTCTGCATAGCAGCGATCTCGGGGTAGGTAACAGCCAGACGACAGCCACGATGACCCATCATGGGGTTGAACTCGTGCAGAGAAGCAACCACGTTCTTCAGGTCTTCGTAGGTCATGCCCATGTCGGCAGCCAGCTCCTTGATGTCCTCGTCCTTGGTGGGCAGGAACTCGTGCAGGGGCGGGTCCAGATAACGGATGGTCATCGGGCGCTCACCCATGATGCGGTACATAGCCTCGAAGTCGCCCTGCTGGAACGGCTCGACCTTGGCCAGAGCAGCCTCGCGCTCTTCCACGGTGCGTGCGCAGATCATCTCGCGGACAGCCTTGATGCGGTCCTCAGCGAAGAACATGTGCTCGGTACGGCACAGGCCGATGCCCTCAGCACCCAGATCCACTGCCTGCTGTGCGTCACGCGGGTTATCAGCGTTGGTCATGACCAGCAGCTGACGAGCTGCGTCTGCCCAGCCCATGAAGCGGTTGAAGTTCTTGTTGCCGGTAGCTGCCACGGTTGCAACCTGCTCGCCGTAGATGTTGCCGGTGGAGCCATCGATGGAGATCCAGTCGCCCTCGACGAACTTGTGGCCGTTGATCTCGAAGGTCTTTGCCTCCTCATCGATCTTGACCTCGTTGTCGTTGCCGCAGCCGGAGACACAGCAGGTGCCCATACCACGGGCAACAACGGCTGCGTGGCTGGTCATGCCGCCACGGACGGTCAGGATGCCCTGAGAGACCTGCATACCCACGATATCCTCGGGGCTGGTCTCCAGACGCACCAGAACGACCTTCTTCATCTTGCCGGACTTGACCATCTCCTCTGCCTCTTCAGCAGTAAAGACGATCTGACCGCAGGCAGAACCGGGAGAAGCTGCCAGACCCTTGCCGACGACCTCTGCAGCCTTCAGGGCAGCAGCATCGAACTGGGGATGCAGCAGGGTATCCAGCTGCTTGGGCTCCACGCGCAGAACAGCCTCCTGCTCAGTGATCATGCCCTCGTCCACCAGATCGCAGGCGATCTGCAGAGCAGCCTGTGCGGTACGCTTGCCGTTACGGGTCTGCAGCATATACAGGTGGCCGTCCTCAATGGTGAACTCCATATCCTGCATATCGCGGAAGTAGTTCTCCAGACGGGTAGCGATCTCGACAAACTGATCGTACACCTCAGGCATCTGATCCTTCAGGTGGCTGATGGGAGAAGGAGTGCGCACGCCGGCAACAACGTCCTCGCCCTGTGCATTGATCAGGTACTCGCCCATCAGCTTCTTAGCGCCGGTGGCGGGGTCACGGGTGAATGCAACGCCGGTGCCGGAACGGTCGCCGGAGTTACCAAAGGCCATCTGCTGCACGTTGACAGCGGTACCCCACTCGTAGGGGATCTCGTTCATCTTACGGTAGACGTTTGCACGGGGGTTATCCCAGCTGCGGAACACGGCCTTGACAGCCTCGATCAGCTGATCGCGGGGATCCTGCGGGAAGGGACGGCCTTCGTTCTCCTCGTAGATCTTCTTGAAGGTGCCGACCAGTTCCTTCAGGTCGTCAGCAGTCAGGTCCACGTCGTTCTTGACGCCCTTGGCTTCCTTCATCTTGTCGATCTCGACCTCGAACAGGCTCTTCGGGACCATCATAACGACGTCAGCGAACATCTGCACGAAGCGGCGGTAGCAGTCGTATGCAAAACGGGCGTTGCCGGTCTTCTTTGCCAGACCCTCAACAGCCTCGTCGTTCAGGCCCAGGTTCAGGATGGTGTCCATCATGCCGGGCATGGACTGACGTGCGCCGGAACGGACGGAGACCAGCAGGGGGTTGGTGTTGTCGCCGAACTTCTTGCCGGTGATCTCTTCCAGACCCTTGAGGTGCTCAAAGATGTCAGCAGTGATGTCGGCATTGATCTGACGGCCGTCTGCGTAGTACTGGGTGCAGGCGTCGGTGGTGATGGTGAAGCCCTGCGGCACCGGCATACCGGCTGCGGTCATCTCGGCCAGACCGGCACCCTTGCCGCCCAGCGTGTTCTTCATGGTGACCTTGTCACCGCCGAAAGCGTCATTGCCTTCGCTGAAGTAGTACAGATACTTTTTGCTCATGCGTTGTTTACCTCCCATTCGTGACCGGCGGCATAGCAGCCGCGGTCTCATCGTTTGCCTTGTCTTTTACGTACGATGAACATTGTTTTGTGAATGCTAAACTATTATACCAGAAAATCCATTCCTTTCCACCATGCAAAATCCCGAATTTGTCTGTTATTTTTTATGCAAATCTCTTGAATTTCTCCAAGTTTTAAGGTAGTATAGAATGGGAGAAAGTTCGAGAGGTTTTTTGTTTGTACACGCGATTTCTCGTCCTGTTGGATACAACTTTCTATCCCTGTAACTTTTCAAATTCTATTTTGTCGGAACAAAGCTTTCCGCAGCGGGGGTGCTGGGGCGGACAGGCAACAATTTTCCGGTCGCCTTTTCTGTCTCTCTTCCGCCGCGCGCTTTGGTGGGAAGGGAGATTTTTTCATGCCGAATCCTATTTCTGAACAGGCCCGCGCCGCTGCTTTGGCACAGCTGGACGCCGCCGAAGCTGCCCGCGAGGACATCCTTGTGCAGCACATTGCAAACGGCGTTGTCATCAACAGCCGCACCGTGCAGATCGACCCGGAGGTGGTCATTGCCCCGGGTGCTGTGATCCTTGCAGGCACCATCCTGCGGGGCAAGACGGTCATCGGCGCGGGCTGCGTCATCGGCCCCAACACCCTCATCGAGGACAGCACCGTGGACGAAGGCACCACCGTAAACGCCAGCCAGATCTACGGCAGCCACATCGGCCCCCACAACAACATCGGCCCCTTCACCCATGTGCGGGTGAACACCGTCACCGACTACGGCGTGCATCTGGGCGCCTATGTGGAGACCAAGAACTCCAACTTTGCCCGTGGCAACACCGTGAGCCACCTGACCTACATCGGCGACAGCGATGTGGGCAAATACTGCAACTTCGGCTGCGGCACCGTCACCTGCAACTACGACGGCAAGGACAAGTTCCGCACCCAGATCGGCGATTACTGCTTCATCGGCTGCAACACCAACCTTGTGGCTCCGGTCAAGGTGGGCGACGGTGCCTACACCGCCGCCGGCAGCACTATTACCAAGGATGTGCCCGCGCAGGCACTGGGCATCGCCCGGGAGCGCCAGACCAATCTGGACGGCTGGGCAGAGCCCAAGATGGAAGCCTACATCGCCAAAAAGCAGAAGCTGGAAAACGAGCAGAGCAAGTAACCCTCTGCCGGAAAGGAGCCGCGTATGAAATCTGAAAGTTTTCGCAAGCAGGCGCTGAGCCTTGTCCTTTTCTTCGCGGCTGTTGCCGCCGTGTTCGCCCTGACCCGTCTGCGCAGCGACCCCGCCAAAAAACAGGCGGAGTTCGTGGTGCAGCAGCTTCTCTCCTGCTCCTCTGCCGTGGAGCAGGCCGTGGACGCCGCCGCGCCCTCCGGCAGTGAACCGGGGCTTGTTGCGGTAGATACTGATGGGCTGTACGCCTTTCTTCAGGCGCAGCTGGGCGATGCCATGACAGCCGACTGTCTGAATAAAGTCATGGCAAACCGCCTGCCCACCCGCATCACCGCGCTGGCAGGGCAGTCCGGCGACAAGCTGGTGCCCACTGACCTCACCCTGAAAAAGCGCGCCGGGGCAGAAAACTGCTACGACTTTTCTGCCACCCTGCTGACCGCCACGGACAGCACCGCCGCCGCGCAGGTATCCGGCACCATCACCATGGTGAAGGAGGATGGTCGGTGGAAGGCTGCTGCCATCACGCTGAACCTGTAATAAGCTTTTTGCGCAACATTATAACGTGCAAAATAAAAAAGCATCTGCAACGGTCGTTTCTGAATTTTCAGAAATTGGCAAATTTTTGTTGCAGGTGCTTTTGCTTTAGCTGGCTCGCCCTCTCAGTCATCGCTGCGCGATGCCAGCTCCCCCAAAGTGGGAGCCCTTGGCAGTCCACACAAGCATCATCTCTTTGCCAAGGCCTCTCCCTTTGGGAGAGGTGGATGCGAACAAAGTGAGCAGACGGAGAGGGCGAGGACGCTGCCCTTATCCGGGCAGCTTTATTTTTTGCTTATAATGTATATCTTTTTGCGCGCGCGTATGTTATACTTAGATGTTGTATCACACTATTATCAGGAAAAGGTATTATCATATCATGAATGAAAATGATATCTGGCTCATTGCAGGGCTGGGCAACCCCGAAGCAAAGTACGATGGCACCCGCCACAACGCCGGTTTTGCCGCGCTGGACGCGCTGGCCGATAAGTGGAACATCTCTGTGGGCAAGACCAAGTTCCAAGGCCTGTGGGGACAGGGCGAGGTGGATGGCCACAAGGTGGTGCTGCTGAAGCCCCTGACCTACATGAACCTCTCCGGCGATTCCATCGCCCCTATGGCGGGCTTTTTCAAGATCCCTGCCGACCATGTGCTGGTGCTGTGCGATGACATTACGCAGGCACCCGGCAAGCTGCGCATCCGTCCCTCCGGCTCGGCAGGCGGCCACAACGGCCTGAAGAGCATCATCGCCCGGCTGGGCGGCGACGGCTTCCCCCGCATCCGCATCGGCATCGGCGCAAAGCCCCACCCGGACTACGACCTTGCCGCATGGGTTCTGGGCAAGTTCCCGCCGGAGGATGCTAAGGCCATCACCGACCGCTACCCCGACCTTGAAGCCGCCGCAAAGCTTATCATGGACGGCAAGCTAAATCTGGCGCAGAGCAAGTATAACGGGTAAAAATCATTCTCCCGCATCCTGACAGGAAAGGAGGGTTTTCCATGTACGAAGCCTTACTCAAAGCCACACCGGAATATCAGAAGGTCGCCGCAAGCTTTGGCTCGGCAGGGCCGGCGGCGCTGTTCGGTCTGCCGCCCGCAGGCCGGGCGCTGCTGTATGCCGCCCTGCAAAAAGACCTTGACCGGGTGCTCTGCATCGTGACCCCCGGCGAAGCCGAAGCCACCCACTTTGCGGACGACCTCAAGGCGCTGGGGCTTACTGCTGCAGTGTTCCCGCCCCGGGACTTTATGCTGCGCCCGGTGGAGGGTGCAGGCCGCGAGTACGAGTACCGCCGCCTTTCGGTGCTGGGCGCACTGGCAGGCGGGCGGCTGCAGGCCGTCTGCGTGCCCGCCGAAGCCCTTTTGCAGTACACCGTGCCCCGGGCAGAATTCATCCAGAACACCCTCACCTTAAAGCCCGGCATGGTGTATAACCGCGAAGCGCTGGTGGCGCGGCTGTTTGCCGCCGGGTATGTGCGGCGCAGTCAGGTGGATGGCCCGGGACAGTTCAGCGTGCGCGGCGATATCGTGGATATCTACGCGCCGGATATGCGTCAGCCCGCCCGCGTGGAGTACTGGGACGATGAGATCGATTCCATGTCCTCCTTTGACCTGCTGACCCAGCGGCGGGACGGCGCACTGGAAAAAATATACCTCTCCCCTGCCCGCGAGGTGCTGTTCGGCAGCACCGCCGAGACTGCCGAGGCGCTGCGCAGCGCCATCAAAAAGGCGCGCGGCAAGCACCGCACCGCGCTGGAAAAGGCCACCGAAGCCGACCTTTCCCAGCTGGATTCCGGCATGATGCCGGAGGCCATGGATAAATATTACGGCATCCGCTACCCTGCCCCCGCCACGCTGCTGGATCATCTGGACGCGCCGCTGTTCATTCTGGACGAAGTGGGCGGCATCCGGGATGCCCAGAAAGCCACCGAGTTCCGCCGCAGCGAGGAGCTGACCGGGCTGCTGGAAGAGGGCGTGCTCTGCCCCGGGCTGGACGTGCTGTACCAGACCATGGACGATCTTGTCATTGCCGCCCAGAACCACAGCACCCTGCTGTGTGAGAATTTCCTGCGCGGGATGAACGAGTTCAAGCTGAAAGACCTCATCAACGCCGAAGCCTTTGCCGCCCCCAACTGGAACGGCGACCTTGCCTCCCTGCGGGAGGATCTCGACCCGCTCATCGCTCAAGGCTACGCCGTCACCCTGTTTGCCGGTACGCCCAAGGGCGCAGCTGCCCTGACCCGCGACCTTGCCGACAAGGGCTATTCCGTGAGCATGAGCCGGGATGTGCGCCCCGCCAAGGGCATTTTGCAGGTGCTGCCCGGACACCTGACCGCCGGGTGTACCTTCCCCTTTGCCCACGCAGCGGTGCTTTCCAGCCGCCGCCACGGGCTGGACGAGGAAGCCGCTGCCGAAGCCAAAAAGCGCAAGAAGAATAAAAACGCCCTGTCCAGCCTTTCGGATATCAAGCCCGGGGACTATGTGGTGCACCAGAGCCACGGCATCGGGATGTACGCCGGTATCCAGCGGTTAGAGGTACAGGGCGCTACCAAGGACTATCTCAAGGTGCAGTATTCTGGCTCAGACGTGCTGTATGTGCCGGTGACCCAGCTGGACCTGCTCAGCCGCTACACCGCCCCCGGCGACGAGGAAAAGGTAAAGCTGGCAAAGCTGGGCGGCACCGAGTGGCAGCGCACCCGCGCCAAGGTGAAAAAGGCCACCGAGGAGATGGCGCAGGAGCTGATCGAGCTTTACGCCCGCCGCCGTCAGGCCACGGGCTACGCCTTCCCGCCGGACGGCGACTGGCAGCGGGACTTTGAGACCCGCTTTGACTACGATGAAACGGACGACCAGCTGCACGCCACCGCCGAGATCAAGCAGGACATGGAAAAGGGCTACCCCATGGATCGGCTGCTCTGCGGCGATGTGGGCGTGGGCAAGACCGAGGTGGCGCTGCGCGCCGCCTTCAAGTGCATCATGGGCGGCAAGCAATGCGCCCTGCTGGCACCCACCACCCTGCTGGCGTGGCAGCACTACAACACCCTGCTCTCCCGCATGGAGGCTTTCCCGGTGAAGATCGGGATGCTGTCCCGCTTCCGCACCGCCAAGCAGCAAAAGGAGACGTTGCGCGGCTTACAGGCCGGCAGCGTGGATATCGTGGTGGGCACCCACCGGCTGCTGTCCAAGGACGTAAAGTTCCACGACCTCGGCCTTGTCATCATCGACGAGGAACAGCGCTTTGGCGTGAAGCACAAGGAAAAGCTGAAGGAGAACTTCATCGGGGTGGATATGCTCACCCTGTCGGCTACCCCCATCCCCCGCACCCTGAACATGGCCATGAGCGGCATCCGGGATCTTTCCACCATCGAGCAGCCGCCCATCGAGCGGCAGCCGGTGGAGACTTTTGTGCTGGAATACAACGACGTTATCCTTGCCGAAGCCATGAAGAAAGAGCTTGCCCGGGGCGGGCAGGTGTACTACCTGCACAACCGGGTGGACAACATTGAATCCTGCGCCGCCCATGTCAGCCAGATGGTGCCGGGTGCGCGGGTAGGCATTGCCCACGGCAAGATGACCGAGGAAGAGCTGAACCCCGTATGGCAGCACCTGCTGAACGGCGAGATCGACATTCTGGTCTGCACCACCCTCATCGAGACCGGCATTGATGTGCGCAACTGCAACACCCTCATCATTGAGGACGCCGACCGCATGGGTCTGGCACAGCTGTACCAGATCCGTGGGCGGGTGGGACGCTCCGGCCGCAAAGCCTACGCCTACTTCACCTTCCGCCGGGACAAGACCCTGACCGATATCGCCCAGAAGCGGCTTTCCGCCATCCGGGAGTTTACCGCTTTCGGCTCCGGCTTCCGCATCGCCATGCGGGATCTGCAGATCCGCGGCGCGGGCAGTCTGCTGGGGCACAGCCAGCACGGCCACATGGAAGCCGTGGGCTACGACCTCTACGTCAAAATGCTGGGACAGGCCATCTCCCGGGCACGGGGCGAGCCTGTCCAGCGGGACAAGAGCGATTGTCTTGTGGACCTGCGGGTGGACGCCTTCATCCCGGAAAAGTATATCCCGGACGGCGCGGGGCGCATCGAAGCTTACAAGCGCATTGCCGCCATCCAGACCCCGGAGGACGCCGCCGATGTGCTGGACGAGCTCATTGACCGCTACGGTGACCCGCCGCCCTCGGTGAGCGATCTGGTCAACGTCTCCCTCGTCCGCGTGCAGGCCGCCGCCGTGGGCGTGTATGAGGTGACTCAGAAGAAGGACACCCTCGTGCTGAATCTGGAAACGCTGGAACTTGCCATGATCCGCGGCCTGCTGCAGGCTTTCAATGGCCGTGTCACCGCCGGAGCGGGCACAAAGCCCTATCTCTCGGTGGTATTGCAGCCGGACGAAAAGCCACTGGAACTGCTGCAAAGCATCCTGAAAGCCATGGATGCCATTTTGAACAACAAGGAGCCAAACCAATGAAAAAGAAACTGCTTGCGCTGGTATGCGCACTTGCACTGACCGTCAGCCTTGTAGGCTGTGTATTCTCCACCCCGGACACCGTGGGCAAGATCGGCGATTTTGAGGTGACCAGCGGCTTATATCTGCTGGCGCAGTACGATGCCTATCAGCAGGCTGCACAGCTGGCAGGCTCTGAGCAGGACGCCAGCAAGGTAAAGTCCTTCCTTAAGGCCACCATCACCACCGATGCCGACACCGGCGAGACCGCCGTGGTAAGCGACTATGTGGCGCAAAAGACGCTGGAGACCCTGCAGACCCTTGCCGCTGTGGATGCCCGCTTTACCGAGCTGGGCGGCGAGCTGACCGAGGAGCAGAAGTCCGCCGCCGACAGCTACGCCCAGCAGCTGATGGATAACTACGGCGATGCCTACACTGCCAACGGCATCGGGCTGGAGACTTTGAAGCTGTTCCAGCAACTGCAGTACAAGCACACCCTGCTGCTGGATCTTGTCTACGGTAAAAACGGCGAGACCCCTGTGGAGGACGGCGAGCTGACCGAGCATCTGGACAGCACCATGTACGAGATCGGCTTTATCACCGTGCCGCTGTACAACACCAGCACCTTCGCCTTTGCCAGCGATGACCAGAAGGCCGAGATGCTCTCCCTTGCCCAGAAAGCTGCGGACAGCTACAACGCCAGCGCCCCGGAGGACACCTCCAGCCAGCTGACCACCTTTAACAGCATCGCAAGCAGCGCACTGACCGATATCTGCGCCGTGCTGGACGCCGAGGTTCCCTCCACCAGCACCCTGCAGACCGACCTGCTGAGCGAAAGCGACCTGACCGACGCCTTTACACAGGAGGGTGCCGCCGATACCCTGCGCGGCCTTGCCTACGGACAGGCAGCCGCCATCCAGTACACCGGCTACGCCATGATGCTGGCCGTCCGTCTGGACCCGCTGGGCGTTTCCACGCTGGACGCTCTGCGCAGCCAGATCCTGAGCGACCTGAAGGGCGAGGAGCTGGACGACGCCCTTGCCGCCTACGGTGCCCAGCTGGCGAGCACCCTGAGCAGCTCTGCCATGGGTAAGCTGCCCGCCGCCAAGATCGTGAACACCACCAGCGCCAACAGCGCCAACAGCTAATGGCTTTGTAAAAACAACACGCCCGGGTTTTCCACACCCTTCCTGCGGAAGGTGGAAAACCCGGGCGTTGTTTTTATTTTATTACTTTTGCAAACTCTGCGGCAAGGGCAGCGTTCACCGAACGGACGGCATTGGCGTCCGGCTTGATGGCGGTGCGGTCGTAGGTGAACAGCCCGTTCACCTCGTCCTCCACATCGGTCAGCTGGGTGTATACCAGCGCTGAAAGCCCTTTTTGCAGCTGCGGCAGCACCGTGCCCAGCTGCATTTTTTTGTACCGGGCGGTCAGCTCCTCCCTACTTTTGGCTGTGCCGTAGCCGTAGGTCTTGCGGGGCGGTTCGTGCCCGGGCATGGGCCATGCAATGCCACCGTATTCGCTCAGCGCCACGGTGCGGGTCTGCGGGCGCACCCGCAGGGGGTAAAAGTAGTTGTGCAGGGAGTATACATCCCCGCCGCCCTGATCGTACCAGCCGCTGGCTTCGTCCACAAGGCGGGTGTCGTCCAGCGTACGGATGGCCTGCACTGCCCCGGCGGCATCGTACTGTCCCCACCCCTCATTGAAGGGCACCCAGCAGCCCACGCAGGGGTGGCAGCGCAGCGCCTGTACCGTATCTTCCAGCTCCCGGCGGTATTCGGTGCGGCTGCTTTCGCTGCCCCGGCTCAGCAGCCCCCACAGCGCCACCTTGTCCGGCAGGCGGCGCATAAGCGGCTGCAAAACATTGGTCAGGTAGGTGACGAACCACAGGTTATACTTGCTGCCGCCGTTGACCATATCCTGCCAGACTACAAGCCCCAGCCTGTCGCAGTGGTAGTACCAGCGCTGCGGCTCTATCTTTGCGTGCTTGCGCAGCAGGTTGTAGCCCAGCGCCTTTACCTCGCTCAGCTCCCGTTCCACCGCCGCATCCGAGGGCGGGGTGTACAGCCCCTCCGGCCAGTAGCCCTGATCCAGCAGGCCATTGAGCAGGATGGGCTTATCGTTCAGGCAGAAGCGCAGCACGCCCCTTGCGTCCGGTGCGCAGCTCCACTTGCGCAGGGCAAAGTAGCTGTGCACAGTGTCGAACTGCTCTTCCTCTCCCTGCGTAGTGCCCACGGTCAGGTCATACAAAAAGGGTGTGTCCGGGCTCCACGGGAAGAAATACTCGTCCGCAATATGCAGCGTCACCGTGCCGTCTTGGTCGGCCTCATCGCTGCCCCAGTCCTCGGCAATGGTCACGCCCCCGGCGCGCACCACCGCCCACAGGTTCACCGCGCCGCCGGGCGCAGAGGTATGCACTTTCACAGTCACGGTGCGGGCATCGTAGTCCGGCGTAACGGTGAGAGACTGGATGTAATTTTCCGGCACACGCTCCAGCCAGACGGTCTGCCAGATGCCGCTCTGTGCCGGGTAGAACATCCCGCCGGGCTGCAAGGTCTGCTTGCCCCGCGCCTGTGTGCCATGGCCGGTGGGGTCCTGCACCGCCACCCACAGGCTGTTGCGGCCTGTGCCGTTGAGCTGCGCGGTGATATCCAGCGTAAAGGGCCAGTAGCCGCCCCGGTGACCGCCCACCAGATGGCTGTTCACCTGCACGGCACAGGCGTAGTCCACTGCACCGAAATGCAGCAGCACCCGTCCGCCCGTCCCGGCGGGCGGCGCAAAGTACCGGTGATAGTGCAGCCACTGCCCAGGCTGCAATATGCGCCCCACCCCGGAGGCGCGGCACTCCGGCGCGTAGGGCACTAAGATCTCACCGTCCCAGCCCGCCGGGCGCTGTGCCGAGGCGGTGATGGCGTACTGCCACGGGCCGTTCAGGTTCTTGTAGCTGTCCCGGCGCATGGCGGGGCGGGGATATTCCGTCAAAGGATGCATACACTCACCAGCCTTTTCTACTCGTTTGCTCCATTCTAGCACAGCCCGGGGCGTTTGTATACCGGGGAGCGGACGATTTTCACTGGAGAGGTCGCAGTGAGAAATGGCAGGCACAATGGGAAACAAGCGTCTGCCTTTACAGCCATATAAAATCATGTTATACTTTATTTTATCGACAATGACAGGAGCGTGGAGATAATAATTCTGACGGTTCTCGGTAATTTAGACCCTACTCCGCTTATTTCAACATTTGGGCATCTGCAAACCACGGAAGTCATTATAACAGATGAGAGAATCGCTCATATCAAGGAACGCCATCCAGAAGATTATGATTTGTTTGAACAATACGGACGTGTCTCGATACTTTCTCCAGACATCCTGCTCCAAGACTTAAAGAACGCAGGCACGATATTTGCTGTAAAGAAGCTTCCCGATACAAATCTGAATGTCGTTATCCGTTTAGTCTTGGATACAGATAACCCGGATTTTAAAAATTCCGTTATGACATTTTATCGAATTCGCGATAAAAATCTGAAAAAGCTCATGGAGCGGAACCCCATTCTTTACATCAAAGAATAAAAATGCTATAATAATCATAGGATAAGGTTGCATTTGAAGTAGAGAATGTGCTGCTACACGCCCATCGGGCCAAAAGAAATGTGGGAAGGGGCACACCCACCAAATGCCAATCGATGGGGAACGGTTTCAACGCCGTTCCCCGTTCCTGTTCATAGGCCTGTTTAACCACGATGCGCACCACGCACCGTGTTTTTTTCTTTTCTATAATATAAAAGAGAGCCGCCGCACGGCGGCATGGCTGTGCGGCGGCTTTGTGAGAAGGTTGGAAATTGCTTAGTTCTCGGCCAGATTACCGGTATAAAGCTGGTAATACTTGCCCTTTTTGGCGATCAGCTCGTCGTGGCTGCCGCGCTCGATGATGCGGCCCTGCTCCAGCACCACGATGCAGTCTGCATTGCGGACGGTGGACAGGCGGTGCGCGATGACAAAGCTGGTGCGGCCGTACATCAGGCCGTCCATGCCGCGCTGCACCAGCGCCTCGGTGCGGGTATCAATGGAGGAGGTCGCCTCGTCCAAAATCAGCACCGGGGGATCAGCAACGGCTGCGCGGGCAATGGCAAGCAGCTGGCGCTGTCCCTGCGAGAGGTTGGCGCCATCACCGGTCAGCATGGTGTTGTAGCCCTCCGGCAGGCGCTTGATAAAGCCGTCGGCATTGGCCAGACGGGCGGCGGCGATGCACTCCTCATCGGTGGCCTCCAGCCGTCCGTAGCGGATGTTCTCCATCACCGTGCCGGTAAACAGGTGGGTGTCCTGCAGCACGATGCCCAGCGAGCGGCGCAGGTCGGCTTTTTTGATCTTGTGGATGTTGATGCCGTCGTAGCGGATCTTGCCCTCCTGAATATCGTAGAAACGGTTGATCAGGTTGGTGATGGTGGTCTTGCCTGCACCGGTAGAGCCGACAAAGGCGATCTTCTGCCCCGGACGGCCATACAGGTTGATGTCATGCAGCACCGTTTTTTCCGGCACATAGCCAAAGTCTACGTCCGTAAAGGTGATATCACCCGCCAGCTTGTGGTAGGTGGTAGTGCCGTCATGGTGGGGGTGCTTCCACGCCCAGATACCGGTGCGCTCGTTCGTCTCCACCAGCTGGTCGTTGCGGTCGTACTTGGCGTTCACCAGCGTCACATAGCCCTCGTCGGTCTCGCTGGGCTCGTCCATCATCTTGAAGATACGCTCGGCACCAGCCAGTGCCATGATGACGCTGTTGGCCTGCATCGACACCTGACTGATGGGCATATTGAAGCCCTTGTTCAGGCTGAGGAAGGCCACCACGGTGCCAAGGGTCATGCCGCCAACGCCGCCCACAGCCATGGCTGCACCAACCAGTGCGCAGATGGCGTAACTGATGTTGCCCAACTGGGCGTTGACCGGCATCATGATGTTGGAGAAGGCGTTGGCCTGCTTGGCGCTTTCCTTCAGCTGGTCGTTCAGCGCACGGAAGCCGGCAAGGGTCTGCTGCTCGTGGGTGAACACCTTGACCACCTTCTGGCCTTCCATCATCTCCTCGATGTAGCCGTTCACCTTGCCCAGATCCCGCTGCTGCTGGATGAAGTACTTGGAAGAACTTTTTGCGATCTGCTTGGAGCAGAACAGCATCAGCGCCACCATGAGCATGGTAACGATGGTCAGCTGCCAGCTGAGCATACACATACTGAAGAACACCGACACGATGGTGATGACGCTGGATACCAGCTGCGGAATGCTCTGGCTGAGCATCTGGCGCAGGGTATCCACATCGTTGGTGTACACGGACATGATATCGCCGTGGGGATGGGTGTCAAAATACCGGATGGGCAGGCTTTCCATGTGGGTGAACAGCTTGGTGCGCAGATTGCGCAGCGTGCCCTGCGTTACGTTGACCATGATGCGAGCGTTGGCCCATGCGGCCAGAATGCCCACAAGGTAGATGCAGCACATCCGCACCAGTGCACCGGCCAGCGGTGCAAAGCTGGGGTTCTGCTGGCGGGTCATGGGCACGATGTAATCGTCCATCAAAGTCTGCAAGAACAGGCTGGCCTGCACATTGGCCAGCGCACTGACCACGATGCAGATCAGCACAAGGATGCAGTGGGGCAGATAGTTGCGGAACACCTCATCCATGATGCGCTTCAGCAGCTTGCCCGGGTTTTCCACCTTGGGGCGCGGCCCCCGTGCGCCCCGCGGGCCGGGGCCATGTACTTCTTTTACTGCCATTACTGCGCACCTCCCTGCTTGTCAAAATCGCCGCCGCCCTGCGTCTGGCTGTTGTAGACCTCCTGATAGATGGCGTTGGTCGCCAGCAGCTCCGCATGGGTGCCCAGACCGTTGATCTGGCCGTTATCCAGCACCAGAATGCGGTCTGCATCCTGCACCGAGGAGATACGCTGTGCAATGATGATCTTGGTCGTGCCGGGGATCTCTTCCCGGAAGGCCTTGCGGATCTTGGCATCGGTCGCGGTGTCCACGGCGCTGGTGGAGTCATCAAGGATCAGCACTTTGGGCTTGCGCAGCAGGGCGCGGGCGATGGTCAGGCGCTGCTTCTGGCCGCCGGACACGTTGGAGCCGCCCTGCTCGATCCATGTATTGTACTTATCCGGGAAGCGCTGGATGAATTCATCCGCGCAGGCCAGCTTTGCCATGCGGATGCACTCTTCCTCGGTGGCGTTGGCATCGCCCCAGCGGAGGTTATCCAGAATGGTGCCGCTGAACAGCACGTTCTTCTGCAGCACCATGGAGACCTCGCGCCGCAGCACGTCAAGGTTATAATCCCGCACGTCCACGCCGCCCACCCGCACGGTGCCGCTCTCGGCATCGTACAGGCGGGGGATCAGCTGCACCAGGCTGGATTTTGCACTGCCAGTGCCGCCGATGATGCCCAGCGTCTCGCCGGGTTGGATGGTAAAGCTGATATCGTTCAGCACCGGCTGGCCGCTGCCGTGCTTATACTTGAAGGTAACGTGGTCAAACTGGATGCTGCCGTCTGCCACCTGCTGCACCGGCTGCTTTGCCGGGGGCAGGTCGGTGTGCTCGTCCAGCACCTCCACGATACGCTTGGCAGAGGCGGCGGACATGGCGATCATGACAAAGGCCGTGCTCAGCATCATCAGTGCCATAAGGATGTTCATGATATAGCCGAACAGGGCATTCAGCTGGCCAGTGGTAATGGCACCGTGCAGCACATACTTTGCGCCGAACCAGCTCAGCGCGATGTTGCAGCCGTACACCGCCACCAGCATGGCGGGGTTATTGAAGCTCAGGCGGCTTTCGGCGTTGACGAACTGCTTGTACAAGCTCTCGCAGGCGGCGGTGTATTTTTCGTTTTCAAAGCCCTCGCGCACAAAGCTTTTGACCACGCGGATGGCAGAAACGTTCTCCTGCACCGAGGCGTTGAGGTTATCATAGTTCTTGAACACACGGTCAAAGATGTGGAAGGTGGGGATCATGATGGCAGCCAGCACCGCCACCAGAAAAGCCACCGCCACCACGAACACCAGCGACAGCGGGCCGCCGATGACCACAGCCATGAACATTGCAAACACCAGATGCACCGGGGCACGCACGCACATCCGCAAAATCATCTGGAAGGCGTTCTGCACGTTGGTCACGTCGGTGGTCATGCGGGTGACAAGACCTGCCGTGGAGAATTTGTCGATGTTGGAAAAAGAGTAATGCTGGATATTTTCATACATGGCATCGCGCAGATTTCCGGCAAAGCCGGTGGATGCCTCGGCGGCATACTTGCCCGCCAGCACGCCCAGCACCAGCGCAATGGCTGCCACCAGAAAGGTAAGCAGGCCGTAGCGGATGATGGCGTTCATATCGCCCTTTTCAATGCCCTGGTCGATGATAAAGGCCATGATGGTGGGCAGCAGCACATCCATAATGGCTTCCAGAGCCGCAAAGAGCGGTGTCTTGATCGAGGCGGCTTTATACTCGCCCAGATGCGACACAAGCTTTTTGATCATCTGAGTTCCCTCCTGTTTGAATTTATTTGTTCGGTACAAAACAATTTTATACAAAACAATTTAAATGTCAAGCCGTTTCGTAAAATGTTCATAATTACTAATTTAGCAAGTCCTTTTTCAGCGCTTTGACGGAAAAGGCGGTTATTTCAACGCTTCCCGCAGCTTGTTCAGCAGCCGCAGCAGCTCTGCGTTCTCCTCCTCGGTCAGCAGTCCGGCCACATAATCGTCGGTCTGGTGGAAGGAAAGCAGAGTCTTTTCGTGCCGTTGGATGCCCTCCTCGGTCAAAACCAGCTGCTTGAGCCGGGCGTCCTGCGGCACGCTCTGCCGCCGGATGTAGCCCTTGCGCTCCATCAGCTGCAAAATGTTCGTCACCGTGGAGCGGGTGATGGAAAACTCCCGCTCGATGTCCCGCTGGAACACCGGTTCGTCCCGGTGGCGGTAAAGATACTCGATGATCCACCCGTGCATGGGGGTGGTCTGCTCTACCCCGTTGGCGCGGGAAAACTGGTTCAGCCTGCGGAAGATCAGGTTATCCACCCGGCGCAGCTGGGCGGGAATGACCTGCGGCCCATCCCACGGCGGGTCCAGCTTGCAGTGCTCTTCAATAGGGTGCTGTGTACACATAATGTTTTTCCTCTGTTCAAGTTGTTCGATGTGAAACTGTTTGATACGGTACATATTTTAACCGTGCCCGCACCGATTGTCAAGAGGACAGCGCAAGGTTTTGGGGCAGGCAGGCTGCACCGAAACGAAAAACCGCCGAAGGTTTCCCTTCGGCGGTCTTTCGTATGATAGGAGGATCAAAAATGATCTTTGCTAAGTCTTAGTTCAGGATGGTCAGCTCGGTCTCGATGTCGAACAGGTGCACCTTATGGGGATCGAATGCAACGCGGACGGTGTCTCCGTTGCGAGCCTTGGAGGTGGGAGCAACGCGGGCGGTCATCTTGTTGCCCTTGTACTCCAGATACAGGTAGATCTCAGCGCCCATCATTTCGGAAACATCGACCTGAGCATCCAGCTGGCAGTCGGTGTGCTTTGCCATAAACTCGGGCTCGTCGTCGATATCCTCGGGACGGATGCCCATCTTGATCTTCTTGCCAACGTAGGAATCCAGCTTGCCGTCGGTGGTCTTCTCCTTGGGCAGGGGGATCACGTCGCCGCCCAGATCAACACCGTACAGATCGCCCTTCTTGATCAGGGTGCCGTCCAGGAAGTTCATCTGGGGGCTGCCGATGAAGCCTGCAACGAACATATTGCAGGGCATATCGTACAGGTTCTGCGGGGTATCGACCTGCTGGATGATGCCGTCCTTCATGACAACGATACGGTCGCCCATGGTCATAGCCTCGGTCTGGTCGTGGGTAACGTAGATGAAGGTGGTAGCCAGCTTCTTGTGCAGCTTGATGATCTCGGTGCGCATGGAGGTACGCAGCTTAGCATCCAGGTTGGACAGGGGCTCGTCCAGCAGGAAGACTGCCGGGTTACGAACCATTGCACGGCCCAGAGCAACACGCTGACGCTGACCACCGGACAGAGCCTTGGGCTTGCGGTCCAGCAGGTGCTCGATCTCCAGGATCTTAGCAGCCTCGTGCACGCGCTTGTCGATCTCGTCCTTCGGGGTCTTGCGCAGCTCCAGACCGAAAGCGATGTTCTTGTAAACGGTCATGTGGGGGTACAGAGCGTAGCTCTGGAACACCATGGCGATATCACGATCCTTCGGGGGAACATCGTTGATCAGACGGCCGCCGATGTACATCTCGCCCTTGGAGATCTCCTCCAGACCGGCGATCATACGCAGAGTGGTGGACTTGCCGCAGCCAGAGGGGCCGACGAAGATGATGAACTCCTTATCCTGGATCTCCAGGTTGAAGTCGGTAACGGACGGGGCAGTTGCGCCCGGATAGATCTTGTAGATGTGCTGGCAGCTAATGGAAGCCATAATCGTTATCCTCCGTAAAATATTTGATGTTTCACGCCCTTGACGGCGTGTTGTTTCGTTGGTACTATAATAGCAGATAATTTTGTGATATAAAATAGCATTTTATTGATTAGAGGTGTCAGATATTGCTGTTTGACTGGAACACCATCGCCGCACCGGCTGCGCTGCTGGATGTGCAGCTTTCCGCGCCCCGCGCCCTGACCGGCGAGGGGCTGTGGGTCTGCCTTGTTTCCAGCGGCAGATGCACAGCTTCCCTGCCCGGGGCATCGGCTGCGCCTTCCGGCTCTGTGCTGGTGCTGCCGCCGCAGTCCGCTGCAGCGGGGCACCTGATTTTAAGCCGTGCCCCGCTCACCCTGACCCCGGAGGACAGCTGCCACCTGCTGTGTGTCCAGCTGACCGGGCAGGCCAGCACGCAGTTTTTGAACGGCCTGCGGGAGCTGCCCTATCTTGCCAAAGGCGAGACCTGCCCTGCCGCCGCTGAGCTGATGGGGCGGCTTGCCGAGGAAAAGCCCACCCACAGCCGTGCCCGCAGCCAGCTGGTCTTTGCCCTGCTGTGCGAGCTGGCGGATGCTGACAGCGCCGCGCCAGCCCTGCCGCCGCTGGTGCAGGCCGCCATTGAGGATATCCGCGCCAACTACGCGGGGCTGTACGGCGTGGAGGAGCTCAGCGAGCGGCTGGGCGTCTCCAAAAGCCATCTTGTGCGCACCTTTACCGCCGCCGTGGGCGTGCCGCCGGGCAAATACCTGACCACCGTGCGCATCGAAGCCGCGCAGCGGCTGCTGCTGCACCGGGAGTACACGCTGGACGTGGTGGCAAGCCTGTGCGGCTTTTCCGGGGCCAACTACCTGTGCCGGGTATTCAAAAAAGAAACCGGCCAGTCCCCTGCACAATGGCGGGCACTGACCGGTCGCGCCGCACAGGCCGGGCTTACACCCGAGGAGACCATGCGGGAACAGGAGATGTATATTTAAGCTTTTCCGCTCTCTTTTCTGCGCAGCAAAAACAGGGTCAGCAGCGCGGTGAGCAGCTCCGAAGCCGGGAATGCCGCCCATACGCCCGGCATCCCGAACACCGCGCTGAGCACCAGCGAGCAGGCCACGATGGCCACCATGCCCCGGCAGATGGAGGTGATGGAAGCCTCCGCCGGGCGGTTCACGGCGCTCAGATAGCCCGCCGCCATGATGTTGAAGCCCGCAAAGAAGTAGCCCACAAAGTACATCCGCATCCCGGTGTGGGCGTACTGCGCCATCTGCGCCGAGTTCTCGCTGTTGAACCAGCTTACAAAGGGATCGGTCAGGCCGAACACCGCAGCGTACAGCACCGCCGCCAGCACCAGCACAGTGCCGCTGCCCAGCAGCAGCAGTTTCCGCGCCCCGGCGCGGTCGTTCTGGCCGTAGCAACAGCTCACCAGCGGCTGTGCGCCCTGCGCCACGCCGTTGAAGATGGCGGTAGCCACCAGCGCAAAGTTTGCCACCACGCCGTAGGCTGCTACGCCCACGTTGCCCGCCAGACCCAGCAGCAGAAAGTTGAACACCGTGGTGGTCACGCCGGAGGAAAGCTCGCCCACAAAGCCGGAGATGCCCAGCTGACAGCTCTGCTCCAGCAGCCTTGCCGAGGGCAGCTGCCGCACGAATTGCAGGGTGTTCTCCTTTTTAAAGAAGTGGCGGCTGCAAATGGCGATGCTGATGATAGGCGACACCGCCGTTGCCAGCGCCGCACCGGCCAGCCCCAGCCCTAGGGGGAACATGAAGATATAGTCGAACACCACGTTGAACAGACTGCCGCTCAACGTCGCCACCATGGCAAGGGAGGGGTCGCTGTCGTTGCGGACAAAGGCCGACACGATGTAGTTGCACATAAAAAACGGGGTGAACAGCAGAAAAATGCGGGCGTAGGGGATGCCCAGTGCCACGATGCCCGCATCGCCGCCCATGAGCCGCAGCAGCGCCCCGGGCACAAAGGCACCCGCCAGCATCCACGGGATGGACGCCAGCACGGCGCACAGGATGGCGTTGGAGAAATACCGCTGTCCCCGGGCATCGTTCTGCGCCTTGGCAATGGCGTAGCGGGTCGCCGAGCCCAGCGCGATCATGGAGCCAATAGCAAAAATAAAGTTATAAATGGGCAGGCAGAGGTTGAGTAGGGTAACGCCGTCTGTACCGGCGGCCTGTGCAATAAAATAGGTATCGGCCAGAATATAGCACGAAGTGCCCAGCAGGCCGAAAATATTCTGCGAGACATATTTAAAGAACTGTTTTGTCAGATCCATACACTTTTTCCTTTTCCTGTTGTTGCATACGTCTGGAAATTGTAGCATATCTGCCGCTGCAAGTCAACCGCAAAACCCGCCCATTACCGTATAAAAGAAGCAGTTGCGCACAGCGCCCTGCGGGTGTATACTGAACACTGCCGCACCTTGCGGCACACCTGATTGCAGAAAGAAAGAAGCCCTATGTCCGACAGGATCTTATTTTCCATCGGCGAAGCGCTGATCGATATGATCCCCTCCCGGGTGGGGTGCAGCTTTGACGAAGTCCCCGCCTTCAGCCCCCGGGTGGGCGGCGCTCCGGCCAATGTCTGTGCCGCCGCTGCCCGGCTGGGCGGGCGCAGTGCGCTGCTGAGCCAGCTGGGCGACGACCCCTTCGGTCACAAGATCGCCCGGGCGCTGGCTGGATGCGGCGTGGAGCTTTCCCATCTGGAATTTACCAATAAAGCCAGCACCGCGCTGGCCTTCGTCAGCTTAGCAGAAAACGGCGAGCGCACCTTCAGCTTCTGCCGCAAGCCCTCCGCAGACCTGCTGTACGCCCCGGAGCAGATCGATCCGGGCTGGTTTTCGCAGGCGTTTGCCCTGCACTTTTGCAGCGTCTCACTGGTGGACAGTCCCATGCGCTACGCCCATCTGGCTGCCATCACTGCCGCGCGGGAGGCGGGAGCCATCCTCAGCTTTGACCCCAACCTCCGCTTCCCCCTCTGGCCGGACCGGGAGCAGCTGCGCCAGACCGTGTGGCAGTTTCTCCCCCTGACCCATATCCTGAAGCTTTCGGACGAGGAGCTGCCCTTTCTTACCGGCACCGAGGATATTGAAGCCGCGCTGTCCGCGCTCTTTACCGGGGATGTGCAGCTGGTACTGTACACCTGCGGCAGCAAGGGTGCCCGCGCCTATACCCGCACCGCCAGTGCCCATGCCCGCAGCCCCAAGGTGGCGGCGGTGGACACCACCGGCGCGGGAGACGGCTTTATCGGCTCGTTTTTGTGGCAGCTGCAGCGGGACGGCGTGACCGCCGCCGAGCTGCCAAAGCTTTCCCGCAAGCGCCTGACCGAGTATCTGATTTTTTCCAACCGCTTCTGCGCTATCAGCGTGCAGCACCACGGCGCCATCGACAGCTACCCCACCTTGGAACAGATGGAAGCGGAATTTCCCCTGCCCTGAGGACGATTCATCATAGAAATCAATTTTTGCAGCTTGACCCGGAGCAAAAGCCTTCACCCCTTGGGGACAGATTTCCCCCGACCGGGGGAAAATGTCGCGCAGCGACAAAAGGGGGAACGGGTGGCTGCGAACGCAGTGAGCAGACGGATGAGGGGTAATTTCTCGCAAGCAGCAGCTTGCCCGCGCCCTCATCAGTCACCTTCGGTGACAGCTTCCCCCGACCGGGGGAAGCCTTCATTCGGAAAACTGATGTCCGCGCAAATTTACAGCGCATTCTGTATTTTTTAATATTTATATGCTATATTGTATAAAAAATCTGCTCTTTCACCGCCCAAAAGGAGGAACCCATGCCCTTTGAGTTTGCTTTTCTGGACTGGCTGTACCAGTTCCGCAACCCGGTAATGAACACGATCTCCATCTTTTTTGATTACGCCGGAGCCCACGGCGAGATCTGGATCGCCTTCACCCTGCTGCTTCTGCTCTTCCGGCGCACCCGCAAAGCGGGCTTTGCCATGGCGGTGGCGCTGGTGCTGTATATGGCAACGGGGCACTTCTTCCTCAAGCCGCTGTTCGCCCGTCCCCGCCCCTGTGATCTCAACACCTCCATCACCATGCTGGTGGCGCGTCCGCACGGGCACTCCTTCCCCTCCGGGCACACTGCCTCCGGGGTGGCGGCAGCCTACGCGCTCTGGCTGCAAAACCGGAAGCTGGGCGCACCCGCGCTGGTGCTGGCAGCCTTTATCGCCTTTACCCGGTTGTACCTCTATGTGCACTTCCCCACCGATGTCCTCGGCGGCGCAGTGCTGGGCATCGCTCTGGGCACTGCGGCCTCCGCAATTGCAAACTATATGGCAAATTGCAAAAAGAAACAACAAATTGTATAAAGTTCTGCATACCTTTTATTGCAGCGATTTTTTAGCAAGCTCGCCCTCTCAGTCAAATCCTATGGATTTGCCAGCTCTCCCAAAGGGAGAGCCTTTGGCAGTCCACATAAGCTTCATCTCTTTGCCAAGGCCTCTCCCTTTGGGAGAGGTGTCACCGTAGGTGACGGAGAGGGCGAGGATTCTACCCTATGCGACTTCCAGCATCTATAAAAAATTCTTTTGAATTCTAGCCAAAGAAAAAAGGTCGCTGCACAAATGCGTGCAGCGACCTTTTTGTTCTATCATTCCTCCGCCGGGAGCTGCACTTTCCGGTTCTGTGCCGGGTCCCAGCACACCAGTTCCAGCCGACTGCCCGCAGGCAGGGCGGTGTCCGGCTTTGCCGCCTGCCAGCAGCGCTTGAGCGCCGCAGCGGCTCCGTCATCCTCTGCGCCGGGCAGCTCGGTGCACAGCACCGTGCCCTGCCAGCCGTTCTCCGTGTACAGGCTCAGTGCGCCTGCCTTGCCGTCCAGAATGGCGGTGATGTCCTGCTGCAGCTGCGCGTAGCCCTCGGCGGTGGCGGCGTACTCGCCGTGCCACTTTTCAAAAAACACCGAGAATTCCCCGCACAGCTCAATCAGCAGATCCTCTGTGCCGGAGGGGCTTTGCACCACCAGCGCCAGATCCTGCTCCTCCATGTAGTCAAAGTCCGGGTCGTCCCATGTGTGCACGGTGACCTGCTGTCGGCTGAGCAGCATCAGCAGCTCCCCCTGCTTTTCAGCAGTATCAAAATCGCCCTGCGGGCTGTTCCAGTCTGTGTTCATCGGTGTTCCTCCGTTTATAAGGTGTGCGGGCAGGGCTTCAGGCTGTCCGCTCTCTGCCTGCGGGCTTTGCCGCTGCGGCGCGGGCCTTCTGTTCCTTTTTAGCACAGTAGAGCGCGCGGTCGGCGCGGTCCTTCACTGCGACCACGTCCTCCCCGGAAAAAACGGCAGAGCCAAGGGAGACCGTCGGCAAAATGGCAAGCGTCTTGCGCCGTTCTGCCAGCAGAGCTTGCAGCGTTGCTGCGCAGCAGGCTTCGCTTGCTTCGTCCTTCAGCAGCACGCAGAATTCATCGCCGCCAATGCGGTAACAGTAGCCGCAGCGGGCATAGGCTTTTTTGATGCAGTCCGCGATCTCGGCAAGGCAGACATCTCCCTGTAAATGGCCGTAGCGGTCGTTGATCTGCTTGAAGTCATCCACATCGAACACCACCAGCACCCCGCCGCTGCGGCGCATCTCGGCGGTGCGGTTCAGGTAGCTGTTCTGGTTCAAAAGCCCGGTCAGCGCGTCCAGCTGGTTCCACATCTCGCTGCAATAGATATAATACAGCACCGACAGCAACGTGACGCACAGCCATGTGACGTGCAGCTTCGGCAGCGCGATCTGGATCACAGTCTCCGCGCCCAGAAAAAGGATCAGCGGGTAGATCAGCGTGCGGCTGCGGTTCTGAAAGACCGCCGCCGTGCGCACCGTAGCCACCATAAGGTACAGCATGGAGACATAATACATAACGACATAAATATAGAAGTACTCACCCCGGGCGTAGAGGTTCTCCCTGCTCACCGAGAACACCGGCCCATAGGGCAGCGTTGCCGCCAGAAAAAGCAGATACACACCCTCGCAGCAGACCGCTGCCTTGAACCCGCGCCGGATGACGGATTTTTTGTCCAGCACATATACAAGGCACAGCGCCACCGCCGGTGTCAGCCCGAAGCCCAGATAGTTGGACAAAATATTCAGCCAGCGGCAGCCCGGCGGTGTGCCGTCTACCACAATGGTGATGACCTCCAGCACCGAGATCGCCGCGATCAGCGCAAAGGCCAGAAAGAACCCGCGCTTCTGCTTTTTATTCAAAGATTCGCTCAGCTTTGTAAGAAGGCACATAAAGCCAAGCACAAAAAGATCAATGGTCGTTAAAATAAAGAAATAGCCATCCATTACCAATTATCTCGCTCTGTGAACTGACACCCCTGTCCGGGTACATACAATATTAGTATATCACTCCGCAAAACTTTTCTCAACCGGGAACCGCTTATTTTCATTCAACTGGCAATTCAACTTTTTAATGCAACAGCGTTGCATTGCATATCGCAAATATGCTGTTTGAATGTCACACCATTTTTTTGACTCGCGATAAAAAAGCTTCAACGTCTCCCGGACGGCTTTTTGCCGTGGATATCCAGTTTGGACAATGCACATACCGTCTCGACGGTTGTTTCAGTTTCCAAGGGAAGTTCTTTCACTTCCTCGCCATCAACAGGCACAGGGAAATTGAATACAATCTTCTTTATCCAGCTTCCGTCTTTTCTCTTTTCCGGGAACATTTCAATTCGCTCGATAAAGGCTTTCATAAACTCTTTCTGTTCCGCTTCTGTTGCGGAATGGTAGACTTCATCAAATGCCAGTAAGAGCCGATAAATGTTATCGCCGGATATTTTCTCCTGCTGGATACTGCGTATCTGACTTTGCAATTCGCCAATCTGAACTTCGATTTCCTCTATCGTATCATACTGCTCATCATAGCGGCGTTGCAAGTCCAAAATCTTTCTGTCATAGTGGGCATCGTTGATGTCCAAGGTATCCATCTGACGCTCCAAGCGGCTTTTCGTTCCAAAGGCTTGCTTTAGCTGCCCTTGCAGGACGGCGATCTGCTTTTCCATATCCTCTGTATCAACCGCTGTTCCGATTTTCGCTTGAATTGCTTCTACAAATCGGGGATTGTTGACCATAGCGGAAATAATCTTCGCCACAAATTTGTTGATCTCTGTCTGTTCGATATTCAGCCGGAAACTGCACTCATGCCCTGTCGGCGTAACTGTATTTTTGCAGTAGTAATAATACCGTGTTTTCTTGTCCTTGCTATGAGCCTTGGCAATATTGCCGTACATACTCTTTCCGCAGCATGGGCATTTCAAGATACCGGACAGGATGTGTGCGTGGTCTGGATTGTTGACCTTTTCCCGCTTAAAGGAATTGATCTTGCGCTTTTCCTGTGCCAGATACCAATCCTCTTCAGAAATGATAGCTTCGTGCTGTCCTTCATAAACCGGAAACTCCGACTGCTCAACCACGTGAATCTCGTTTCTTGTACCCTGTTTCTTTTCAGTTCTTCGTCTGCCGTAAGCAATCTTCCCCATATAAACAGGATTGTACAATACATTTTTCACAAAATCTCTTGAAAATCCCGGAATGGTATTATTCTGTCTTAGTTTCTTTACATAACCATTGCGGTTCAGATATTTTGCAACTCCTGCAACACCCTCGTTTGTATGAATATAACGATCATAGATTACTCGGATAACTTCCACTTCATCCTCTGCAATGACAAGGTTTCCGTTTTCCAGTTTGTATCCATAGGGAGCGAAACCGCCGTTCCATTTGCCTTCACGAGCCTTTTGCTCCCGTCCTGCCATTGTCTGTGTGCGGATATTTTCTCGCTCAATCTCTGCCACCGCAGACAGCACAGAGATCATCAGCTTTCCGGCATCCTTGGAGCTGTCAATGCCATCCTCCACGCAAATCAGGTTGACACCAAAATCCTGCATGAGCTGCAAAGAGTTCAGAACATCGGCTGCATTTCTGCCAAATCTGGAGAGCTTAAAGACAAGCACATAGGAAACGCCGTCTTTGCAGTCCTGGATGTCGTTCAGCATCCGTTGAAACTCCTGCCTCCCTTGGATGTTCTTGCCGGAAAATCCTTCGTCAGAATACTCCCCGGCAACGACCATATCCTCGTATGCCGCATACTTCCGCAACTTGTCCCGCTGGGCATCCAAGCTGTATCCGTCTACCTGCATGGAGGTGGACACTCTCGTATATAGATAACATTTAAGTTGCTTCTTTTTCAGAATCGCTACCTCCTTCGCTCATTTCTTTTACCATCAATCCCTCGTTGCGGATATAATACTCCAAAAGTCTAAGCACATAATCCGGTGCATGGCGGTTGTCCAATTCCCACTCGGTCATAGTCCGGTAAGGAATATGGACGAGCTTGCAAAAATCTTTCCGGTTCAGTCCTGTGCTTTCACGCAACTTAATAATTCTGTTTTTACAATCCATTCGTCTTTTCTCCAAAAAAGCAAAAATACACGTTGCGTACATATTATAGCATAGCCGCAACAAGTACGCAACGTGTAAATTGTAAATTTTTACGCAGCCTTATCCGTCAAAGGCTGCGCTTGCTTATCATCCTTGGAACACTCCACCGTTTGTGGAGTATCCTGCTCTAATTTATCCAAAACCTGATGCCCGTACTTCTGGAGCATCTGGCTCATAACATCCACACAGCGGTCAAATGCCGCATTATATTTCGCTTCCTCATAATATTTCTTCAATAGGCAATTCCTCCATCAAAGTTCCATATCCTGTCCACGCTTCTGGGCAGGGTGTTTGTGTTCCTGCGTTTCCTTTCCTCTGATGAGGATAGAATTGATAAAAGCCCGAACCCTTTCGGATGCAATTTCCAGTGCATCCAGAAAAGGCTGGGCTTTCTGTTTCAGTTCCATATATTTTTCGCTTACTGCTTCATACCGCTGTTTCCAGATGGAAACCGTCTTTTCAGCGGAAGCCAGTTTCTCCTTCAAGCGCTTGTTGTCAGCATTGGCGATAATGCCGTTGACCGCATAGCGTTTGAGCGTGTCGCATTCATCCGGTGTCAGCGTGATATTATTTCCGAATGTGGCTTTCTTTCCCATCGTTTCAATCTCCTGCACCGTCAGAGCAACGGTCTTTGCTGTTTTGGTTTCCTTTTGCAGAGCTTCCAGTTTCTTTTTCTGTTTCTCCGTGGCAGCTTTGGCATTCTCCAACCCCCGCTTCGCCTGTGCCACCTGCCCGGTCACAGCTTCCAAGCGCTGCTGTTCTGCCTGCACCTTGAACTGGGTCACAGTCAGATGTTCCTCTGTACTGCCACGCTCTCCACGCTCCACATCGGTATATCCGGCATTTCGCATGAAATGAAAAAAGTCATCCTGCAACACACTGTAGGACGACTTCAAAATCTTTTTTCCTTTTGCGTTCAACATTGGATTACCATCCTTGTCAAGCACCGGCTTGGACTCCCATTTTTTACTGCGGCTGACCTGCGTGATCGTTTCCTTTACCGTTCCCCGGAGGGATTCATCCTTACATCGCTTCGACCACAGAATTTGCTTCTCTACCACCGGGATATAAACCACATGAAGGTGGTAGTGGTACACATCTTCGCCCAGAGCTTCGGACATTGCCTGGTTGCGCTCGTCGGCGTGCATCACAGCGGATAGGATATACTGCTCACCGCCTACGATCTCCACGGCGGCTTTATAGGCATCGGCATAAAACTGTTTTGCAAATTCATAGCCGCCGTGATTGTAGAAGTAAGCAGAGTTCACATCAAAGATCAACTCACCGTATTTGACGGCATCCGGTTTCAGACCTCTGGTGGAGATCACGCCATCCTGTTCCATCTGCTCGAACATTTTTACATAATCGTCAGTGGGAGACTTGAAGTGAACATTCAGCGCAGTACGTTCCGGCACGATGTCCTGATTGCTGTAGCTGTCCTTTTCACGCTCATTGTGTTCCTGTACCTTCGCCACATCAGCCGGTGTTTCCAAGTCCTGATTTCTGGCTACGGTACGGTCTATTCCATCATTTCTTGCCATTGGATTTTTCCTTTCTTTGAGATTTGCAGACAGCGGAAGGCTGGAGAACGGCACTTTTTCAAAGTGTAATAACCCACTATGACACTTTCATCCATACTGGCTGCAAAGTGCCGTGGGCTCTCCGAGGGCTCTCCCGAGGGGGAATGCGGTCACTGCGGTGACCTCTGCTGACCAAGGCGAAAATGTCTGCGCCTTTTCCCATGGTCAGCCCGTCTGCATGAAGCTGTTCTGTGTCAACTTCCTCTTGCAGTCGGTGTCCACAGACACTTTTTCAAAAGCCTGTGGACATAGAAACAGCCCGAACGAGAGGATGTGTGCTGTTTCTATAACAAGCGTTTTACGCTCTTTTGCTGCGTACATACATACCAGCAATGGGATTTACTCGACCTGCCGCCATTCCTCCGGAATGTCCTCCGGTACGTACGTACACGGCGAATCTCCGTAAAACCCATTTATATGAGGTCGTGCAATGGCTTCCACTCCCATGAATCCCCACACCCGCCGTCCGGCTGAGTTGGTGATGTTGTTGCAATGCTCCAGATTGAATTTCTTGGCATTGGCAATCATGGCGTCGCTGAAGCTGCGGGCTTTCAGCGGAGCAAGAGAATTTTCCTCGCACCACATCCGATAGATTTCATAGAAATCCTTGGAGCTGATGGACGCATCCGCTTTACGCCGGATGTATCCCTCGGAATCCATGAAATCAAAGATATTGTTGTTGTCACGTTTGACCGCTTCCCGGTTTTCCCGGATACGGTCACTCTCCGTAAACTTAAAGTTGTTGGCAACAAGCCGCTGCAAGCCTTCAAATGCCCACAGGAAGATCCCCTCGGCTTCAGCTTTCATCTTCTCTGCAAGATCAGGATCGTCAGCTCTGTCCACCGGCTTTTCCTTGGTGGTCAGCACAAGCTGTCTGCGATAAAATCCGTCACTGCGGTCATACAGGGCTTGCAGATCACCGTTACTGAATGCCAGCAGCCGGGCGAACATCCAGCCCTGATAACTCTGCTTGCCTTTACGTTCCAAATCCATCTTGCCTTGTGCTGTCACGATGGATTTTACATAGTTGGTCTGGCGCAGAGCTTCCATCCGCATATCATCATCTACGCACAGCAGGATGTGCTCCAGATCGGCACGGGCAAAGCGGTTTTCAGAAATCTTGCCGATGCTGCCGTCCTTCATGTTTGTGCCAAAGATAGCCGAAAGCACCGCACCGATTTGGGATTTACCCTCGCCACCGTTGCCCTTAATCACCATCATGCGCTGTCCTTTGTTGGAGGGGATCAGGCAATAACCGATAAACTCCTGCAAGGTGGGAATGTCTTCCGCATGGAGCAGTCCATTCAAAAAGTTCAGCCAGATCACGGGCGCAGGAGCATCGGGATTGTAGACAACAGGCAGACGGCTTCGCACGATAGCCGGTCTGCCCTCGGTAAATGTGCCGTTCAATAGCAGCGTACCGTTGAACACATGGATGCGATCCTGCTCCGGTGGGAAGTCAGGCACTTGCGCTTCCAGTTTCAGCACTTCCAGAATGTTGGTGATCTTCCGGGGGATGTTGTTCACGGCACAGAATTTCAGCTTGTCGTAAATCTCCCCACGCAGTGGGAGATCGTCCGTCACTCGACCATCGGGCGTAAAAAAAGCTCCGTTTGCGAAGATGATTCTGCGCTCATGCAGAAATTCTTCACAAAACAGAGCTTCGTTGATGTTCTGCCCATCAAACCAGACAGGCAAATTCATATCAGGCGTTTTCCGGTTCTTCGCCATGGTGCGCCACCTCCTTTTTCTTTCGTGTGATGTACTCTTGCAGAAAAGTAATTTTTCCCTCCTTCATCAGCTCGTCCACCAATGCCACCCGCTCTTCCAGATCACCCACGGTCAGCACATCTGCCATATATTCGATAGGACAGTGCATCTGGCAGGCTTCCACAAAACGATCATCCAGAGCCTCCTCCGGTGTTTTGGGTGCATACCGCACTTTCCAATCTTCCAGCAGATGCAGATAATCCGTCAGCACCCGGAAACACAGCATTTCATCCTCCCGGAACTGACGGATATAAGGACGCTTTGGCTTGACCATAGCTGCGACAGTGGGCGGTTTCGGGTCAAGTCCGAAGTCCGAAGCCAGCTTTTGCGCTGCTTCATAGCTGCTCATATTGAACAACCTTGCCACAAGGTCGATCACATCTCCCTTTGCTCCACAGCCGAAGCAGAAGAAATAGTCCTCATTCAGCTTCAAGCTCGGATGCCTGTCATTGTGGAACGGGCAGCAAGCCATACCGTTTCGGTTGACTTTCAGCCCGTAGTGTTCGGCGGCTTGCTTGACACTGATTGCCGCTTTGATGGTTCCATAGATTGTCATAAAAAACCCTCCGTTCATAATATTCTGGAAAGCACGAAGCACCCGCAGTGATTGGCAGGTGCTTCGCTCCTTCTATTATGGTTATGACGGATTTCTCAAAAAACAGGCTAATCGGAGGACAACTCCGTTTCAAAAAACAGGACAACTTATTGATAGATGTAGATTTCTTTACATTAGCATGATACAATTAAGAAAGTGAAAAAACAGGACAGGAGGTAAGCATGAACCAAGAATTGATGACATTGGACTTCTGGCAGGATACGGTCATATATGAGGGCAAAACATTCCCTGTCGGCACGCTTGCCTGTGATGCACTGAATGTTCCTGCGGATACTATTACAAAAATGAACGAGCAATGCGAGAAAATCAATCTGCTGCTTGGAATATTAAACGCCGGACAGGATGCTTCTGCACTCTGTCCTATTGCAAAGGAAGCTGCTCTGACGATGCTTGATATTCTCAGTCAAACACCGCCGTTCTCCTATATGAATATCTCAAAGCACAGAGAACGGATTGAAAAAGTCTTTACTGTGGACAATGCGCTGAAATATGTGGAGTTTGCCATAAAAGCCGCAACCAATTCTTTGCAATTTGAAGAAATCCAGAACTTTACCGATGCGATGATGCTCCAGCGCTATACCGCTGTATGCGGGCATCTGGCTTACTCCCTTGAGGAATACCAAAAGGCGATGCTTGATTTTGCGGAAAGATCGGACGGAAACGAAGCAGACCGCACCGCAGATGGCTTTGCAAAAATGTTCGGCAGCTATTTCCCGCCGGAGTTTTCTATCACAGAGGGCAATGCCTGGATGTCTACCCTGAACAATTCCGTTCAGTATATATCGGTCATCCGTCCCGGCGAAAAAGTTGCGAAGCTGGTCAAGCGGATGCACTATGTATCCTTTGTAGGGATGTTCCGGTCTGATCTTTTTGAGGGCTTATGTGTTGGTCATGCCCCGAAAAAATGCAAAATCTGCGGCAAGTGGTTCCTCACCACCAACGCAAGGCACACCAAATACTGCGGCGGCTATGCACCGGGGGACAAGCTGCACCGCACTTGCCGGCAGATCGGCAATCTAAAAGGCAGAGAACAGCGAGAGCTTGCAGACGATCATCCGATTATCCAGATATATGAAAAGAGGCTGAACACCATAAATCGCTATGTAAAGCGTGGTACTCTGGACGCTGACCTTGCGGAGGTCATGAAGAAACTGGCAAAAGATAAAGAACTCCGGGCAAAAAGTGATGTTGCTTATGCCAAAGGAGCTTATGAAAAAGAAATGGAACAGGCTGCTTTGCTTGCAGAAGCTAAGATACATATTTAGTGGGGAAACAATATGAAACAAATATATGTGCATGGATTAGGACAAACATCTGACAGTTGGACAAAAACAATAGATATTTTGCAAACTACTGATTACAGCTTGTGTCCGAATCTTCCTGATTTAGTTCATAGCAAAGAAGTGACCTATGATAATCTATATGCTGCATTTTCAGATTACTGCAATCAATATGATGAGCCTATTGATTTGTGCGGTTTATCGCTTGGGGGCGTATTAGCTCTGAACTATGCTATACAATATCCGAAAAAAGTTCGCTCCTTGGTGCTTATCGCCACACAATATAAAATGCCCAAGAAGCTTCTGAAATTTCAAAATCTTCTCTTTAGATTTATGCCTAAATCCATGTTTCAACAAATGGGATTTAGAAAAGCTGATTTCTTACTTCTATGCGAAACCATGATGGAGTTGGACTTTAACAACTCTCTGCACAAAATATCATGCCCTACACTATTGTTATATGGCGAGAAAGATACTGCGAATAAAAATGCTTCTATTGAATTGGCAGAATTGCTTAAGAACGTGGAATTAAAAACGATTATTGGTGCCGGACATGAAGTTAATATTGAATCACCGCAGGAATTGGCAGAAATACTTCATGCTTTTTATGAAAGAATGTCTTAAGGGATTCTTATAGAAATGAGAAGGGAGGTGCGCTATGCTGAGTGATTTTACATGGAATATGACCGGATACATACCGAAACACCAAGTCAATCCGCACGGTGATGGTATCATTCCCTATGTGGCAGAGCGCATCTTCCAACTGGAACCTGAGCCGCCAAAGGTAGGCAGTCTGAACGAATATATCCTGTCTGCCTTGCAGGAAAAGAATTTGATACATTTCTCATTCTTCCTACACCACTACGAGCCGCAGCTTAACAAGCGCATCAAAGACTTTCTCGGTGTGGATGGCGGCGATTTGTACGACACAGACCGATTTCTGGATATTAAGCTCTCCTGCCGGGAGCAAATGCTCCAAAAGCTGATGGACTATGATCCTGCCAAGGGTGCGGAGTATGCTACCTACATTTTCCCATTCATCCGGGATGCTATGCTCCGTTTTCGCATGGGCGAAGAAAAATGGTCGGTATCCTCTCTGACTAATTACAAAATGGTGCGGTCAATGGCTTGGCTGTACCACAATACCAAGGATGCGGTCAACGAGTTTTCCAAGAAATACAACTGTGATCTTGCTCTTGCCGAAAACTATCTGAAAGTTGTGCGAGGTATCCGCAATCAGCAGCCTTTCTATGTCACAGACGAGGACGGCGAAGAAACAGGCGAGGATGTAGCCCTTGACGATAGCTGGAACTATACCGATATCCTCTGGAACGGCATACAGGCAGAAAAGGTGCAGCGGGCATTTGAGAAACTGAATTACCGGGAACAGACCTTGCTCGAAAAACGATTAGCAATTTGCATGACCTGTGGGCGTGTCGGCTCATGGAAAGACCGCCCCACCTTTGAAGAACTGGCGGTTATGTTTGAGGGCAGTACAGCCAGCGGTGCAGAACGAGCCTACCGAAAAGCAGTGGACAAGTTGACGGAATTTTTGGTTGCCGAGGGCGCAATCCATGCAGTCCGGCTAAAACAGAAATCCAAGACCAGGCGAAAAAAGAAAATCGCCGCCGCAATCTACGAATATCAGGCAGACTGCGACGGCGAATGGGGCGAAATATCATTAGATTTTGAGAACGGCAAGGCAGAGGTCATTTTGCTTGCCGATTGGGATACAGTGAAAACGAACAAATTTGCAAGCAGAGCAATCGCCTATCTTCTGAACTGTGAGAACGAAAAATTACCCAAGGAAATAATGGTGGCCTTTGAATAACGAGGGAGTGAGATACATGGAACAATTATTGATTATTGAAGATGATATAGGGTTGAATCAGGGTTTAAGTAAAGCACTGAAAGCAGATGACCGTCAGATTATATCCTGCCAAGACCTAAAAACGGCGAAGGAACAGCTTCTTTGCGGCGGTGTATCCCTGATCCTGTTGGATATCAATCTGCCGGATGGCAGTGGGCTTGAGCTGCTTTGGGAGGTCAAGGAAAACACACCCTATATTCCTGTTATTCTGCTGACTGCCAATGACACCGATCTGGACATCGTAGACGGACTGGAGCGGGGCGCTGATGATTATATTACCAAGCCCTTTTCTCTTTCGGTTTTGCGGGCAAGGGTGAATACCCAACTGCGAAAGCAAGCGTCAAACCATAAAAATGCGCCGTTCCATATGGATCTATTTCACTTTGACTTTGAGGCTATGACCTTTTATGTGGGAGATTCAAAAGTGGAATTGAGCAAAACAGAACAAAAATTACTGCGTCTGCTTGTTGAAAACCGAGGCCGAACCATGACCCGTGGAGACCTTGTAGACCGGATCTGGACAGATGGCGCAGAATATGTAGATGAAAATGCTTTGTCTGTTACGATCAAGCGTCTGAGGGATAAGCTTGGTGCACAGAAATACATTAAAACCGTCTATGGAATCGGTTATAGCTGGGTGACAAAAGATGAATAAAACCGGTATTGTGATCATACTGCTGTGTTTTCTGGCGGCGGCAGCTGTTGTGTTATGGGAGCGGAGAAAGACCAGAAAAACGATGGAAGAAATCGAAAGGATGCTGGACGCTGCCATGACCGGCTCCTTTTCTGAAACCAATTTTGATGAAAGCCGGCTGTCTGCTTTGGAAACAAAGTTTGCACACTATCTTTCTGCCGCAGAAGCATCTTCTCGAAATGTAGCGCAGGAAAAAGACAAAATCAAAACCTTGATTGCGGACATCTCGCACCAGACAAAAACGCCGATTGCAAACCTGCTGTTATACAGCGAGCTTCTGAAGGAGGAAACTCTGCCTGCATCGGCGAAGGCAAATGTGGAGGCGCTGTACAAACAATCGGAAAAGCTGCGATTTTTGATCGATTCTCTCGTAAAGCTTTCCAGACTGGAAAATGGGATCATTTCACTCACCCCTCAGCAAGCAGCGCTGCAGCCGCTGCTTGAAAGCGTAGTAGAACAATATGCCGCCAAGGCTTCTGAAAAAGGATTGTCTTTGCGACTGCAAGATACCGATGCTTTTGCTGTATTCGACTTCAAATGGACAGCGGAAGCACTGGCGAATATCGTAGACAATGCCATCAAATATACAGAGCATGGCACAATCAGGATTTCTGCCGTAAGTTACGAAATGTTTGCAAGGATCGATATATCGGATACCGGTTCAGGCATACCGGAAACTGAGCAAGCGAAGATATTTGCTCGCTTTTACCGCTCAAAGGCGGTTCAGGAGCAGGAAGGGGTCGGCATCGGCTTATACCTTGCCCGACAGATCATATCCGGCGAGGGAGGTTATATCAAGATTGCTTCCGTTCCGGGAAAAGGAAGTACGTTTTCCATATTTCTGCCGAAATAACAACAATTCTATCAAAACTGTTAGATTTCATTTTCCGCCGGAAAGAATGTGGAAAGATTCCTATGCGATAATCTGTATGTATCAAAGGATGATTTCCTTTCATACATACAGATTTTTTCATGGAGGTACTCATTTATGGAAGTTTTACAGGCAAAAAACCTGAAAAAGATTTATGGCTCCGGCAATAACGCAGTTCATGCGTTGGATGGAGTTGATTTAAGTGTAAAGAAGGGCGAATTTGTTGCAATTGTCGGCACATCCGGCTCCGGCAAATCCACGCTGCTGCACATGCTGGGTGGGCTGGATCGCCCTACAAGTGGCACGGTCATGGTGGACGGACAGGATATTTTCTCCCTGAAGGAGGAAGCGCTGACCATCTTCCGCCGCAGGAAAATCGGCTTTGTGTTCCAAGCATATAATCTTGTTCCGGTGCTGAATGTGTATGAAAATATTGTTCTACCCATTGAGCTGGACGGTGGCAAGGTCAATAAGGATTTCGTACAGCAAATTGTACAGACACTTGGGCTGGATGATCGTCTGGATGCGCTGCCCAATCAGCTCTCCGGCGGTCAGCAGCAGCGAGTAGCCATTGCCCGTGCGCTGGCGGCAGCACCCGCTATCATTCTGGCAGATGAACCCACCGGCAATCTGGATTCCAAAACCAGCCAGGATGTATTGAGCCTTTTGAAAGTCACCAGTCAAAAGTTCGCCCAGACAATCGTAATGATCACTCACAACGAAGAAATTGCGCAGATGGCAGACCGCATTATCCGTATCGAAGATGGTCGGATCGTCTCCCAGAACTAACGGGAGGTGGCTACGATGAATGTCAAAAACAGAAAATGTATTCGAAAGCTCAGCTTAAAATCTCTTTATGCGAACCGTCGCCGCAATCTGATCGCTATTTTTGCCATTGCGCTGACAACGCTGCTATTTACGTCCATGTTCACCATTGTCTTGTCGTTGAACGCCAGTTATGAAACCTACCAGTTTCGGCAGGTAGGCGGCTATGCGCATGGCACCTTTAAGGATGTTTCCCCCGAGCAGGCGGAACGCATCGCTGCCCACCCAAAGGTGAAGGCTGCGGGGGTACGGAAGGTAATCGGTATCACTGCGGAGGGGGTCTTTGCCAAAATACCGGCAGAGATCAGCTACATGGATGCCAACTGCACTAAATGGAGCTATGCCACCCCTACTACCGGACGGATGCCCGAAAGCGGCAAAGAGGTAGCCATGGATACGGCAGCGTTGCAGCTGCTTGGCGTAACGCCGGAGCTGGGCGCCGAGGTCACGGTTTCCTATTCCATTACGGACAAGGATCAAACCGCCTTTACTGTAACAGATACCTTTACGCTGGTGGGCTATTGGGACTATGATGAACTAATGCCTGTTCATTACATCAACATTAGCCGTGATTACGCAGATGACATCGAAGTGCAGGCAGTGAAAACAGGTTTACAGCCTTTCCGCACCGATTTGAATGTCATGCTGGCCTCCGGCACAAACATTCAAGGGCAGATGGAGCAGGTGGATACCGATCTTGGCTACACATGGGACAGCTATACCGATCCCAACAGCGTCCGGATCGGCGTCAACTGGGGATATACCTCATCCCAGCTGGAGTCGAAGCTTGATCCGGAACTTGTGATCGCCATAGCAGCTTTTTTGCTGCTGGTGATTTTCACGGGGTATCTTATCATCTATAACATTTTTCAGATCTCTGTTGTAGGGGATATCCGGTTTTACGGACTTCTGAAAACCATTGGCACAACGCCCCGGCAGCTCAAACGTATCATTCGCCAGCAGGCACTTCTGCTTTGTCTGATCGGCATTCCGGCAGGGCTGCTGCTGGGCTACGGCATCGGCGCTGTTCTGGTGCCTGTTGTCTTGCGCTCCACCCAGTTGGATGCAGGCATCACCACCATCAGCACATCGCCTGTGATCTTCCTTGGTTCTATGCTGTTCGCCTTGTTGACGGTGCTTTTGTCCTGTTCCAAGCCCGGAAAAATGGCAGCTAAGGTCTCTCCGGTGGAGGCTACCAAATATACGGATGCAATGCAGACCAAGAAAAAACAGCGCAGCACCCGGGGAGCGAAGCTCCATCAGATGGCCTTTGCCAATTTGGGACGAAACAAGAAAAAGACGGTGCTGGTGGTGGTGTCTCTGGCACTGTCGGTGACACTGTTCAATGCACTGTGTACCTTTGTGGGCGGCTTCAGCATGGAGAAGTATGTATCCGCCAAGACCTGCGCCGATTTTATCGTCAGCACGCCCGACTATTTCCGTTACAACTCAGCAGATGAATTCATCACGCCAGAACAGATCGGAGAGATCTCAGCAAACACAAAGGCCAGTCTTTCCGGCACGGGATATGCTGTGCGAAAACCCGCATATCTGTGGATGACGGAGGATGCTCTGCGGCAGGACTATGCATGGTTCGAAAGCGCCGAGCAGTTGGACAGCCATATGAGCCGTCTGGAGCACCGGGGCAATATGGTGATGGGAAAGACCAGAATTGAGGCTCTGGATAACAGTCTGTTTGACAAGCTGCAAGTGTTCGACGGAGATATTTCTCCCATGTTGGAGCCGGACAATAACGCCATTGCCATTGCGGTTTCCTTAGATGACTACGGTAATCTGCCCAATCTTGAATACTACCCCAAGGTGGGAGACACGATCACCGCTACCTATGCGGACGATGTGAAATATATCGACAGCCGCACCGGGGAACTCTGCACCGAAGATACACCGGAGGAGTACCTTCAGGAAAAACTGTATGGAGCCAGAGATGTAGCGTACACGGTCTGCGCCTTGGTAGAGCTTCCGTATTCCATGAGTTATCGTTATGGTGGTATTGGATATGAGACAGTTTTGTCTGTGGATACCGCACAGCGGGACAGCGGTGGTGCGGCCATTCCGCTGCTCTACCTGTTCGACACAGCGGACGAAGCGGACGAGGCCGAAGCAGAGCAATATCTATCGAAGCTCACTGCCGGTGAGTTTTCGCCCTTGATGTATGAAAGCAAGGCCACGGCTCGCTCTGAATTTGCTCAGTTCCGGCAGATGTTCCTTCTGATAGGTGGTATCCTCTGTGCTATCATTGGGCTGGTGGGACTCTTAAATTTCTTCAACGCCATGATGACCAGTATTCTTTCCCGCCGCCGTGAATTTGCTGTGCTTCAGGCTGTAGGAATGACGAACCGGCAGCTCAAAACCATGCTGATCTACGAGGGATTGTTTTACGCAATGTCCTCCGTATCGGCGGCCTTTATTCTGTCGCTGGCGGTGAGACCTCTTGCAGGAAAAATGCTGGGCAGTATGTTCTGGTTCTTTGAGTATCGATTCACCATTCTGCCTGTCCTGCTGACAATTCCGGTATTTCTTCTGCTGGGGTGGCTGATTCCTTGCATGATGTATGACAATGCAGCGAAATGCAGTGTTGTAGAGCAATTAAGGGATGCTCAATAACTGTTAAGCAAAAAACGGCCCTCTGCCAAGGAAAAGGCAGAGGGCTGAGTTTTAATCTAAGGGTTTACATTCAGTTACAGTTTTTAGATAAATTTCGGGATCACCGTTCAAGATCAAGTCTGCATATCCAACCGGATCATTGTAGATTAGATAATCCAGTTCTGACCGTTGATACATATTGTCGGCAACCTCGTTTTCCACCGCAATCGTATCAATGGCAATCTTGCTGCCATCAAAAAATTTCAATTCCACACAAGCGGTATCCATGTTAAACTCACAAGAAATCAATCTATCCATAAGAAACCTCCATTTTGCAGGATGTTAGATCATCCCAAAATATTTGAATGCTTCTCGGATCGCTTTCTCTTTTTCCGGTGGGCACTGTGGCTGTCTGGAATCCTCGGACTTCGGCAAATTGTAATTCTTGCCAACCCCAATCCCACATTTTCGTTTAATCTGTGAGATATAGAGGTTGGACACCTTTAACCCGGTATGCTCCAGCACATACTCCTTGATCTGCGGATAGGTTGCCCCATCCTGAAATTCGGACATATCCATATCTTCCAAAGAGAACTCAACCCGAATCTTTTTCGAGTCGACCTCGCCCTTGGAAAGCAAGACAACCGTCTCGATATGCTCCGTATGCGGGAACATATCCACCGGGGTAAAGCCCTCGGCCTTATAGCCCAGCTTTGTCAGGGTGGCAAGGTCGCGGGCAAGGGTGACGGGGTTGCAGCTGACATAAACCACACGCTTGGGTGCCATACGCGCCACGCTGGCAAGGAATTCCGGGGTAGAGCCCTCGCGCGGGGGGTCCATAAAGATCACGTCTGCCTTCTCCCCTGCTGCGGCGGCTTCACTGATCCAGCGGGTGGCGTCGGCAGCAAAGAAACGGGCGTTCTTTACGCCGTTGTGTCTTGCGTTGCCAATGGCATCCTGCACAGCGTCCCGATTCAGTTCCACGCCCACCACCTGCTTTGCATGGTCGGCGGCGGTCAGTCCGATGGTACCGATGCCGCAGTAGGCGTCCAACACCACCTCTTTGCCGGTCAGTTTTGCGGCTTCCACAGCAAGGCCGTACAATACGGCGGTCTGCGCCGGGTTCACCTGATAAAAGCTGCGCGGGCTGATGGCGTAGGTCTTGCCGCAAAGGGTGTCCAGAATGAACCCCTTGCCGTACAGCACCTTTTCCGCTTCGCCCAGCACCACGCTGGTCTTGCGGCTGTTCACGTTCTGCACCACGGTGGTCACGGTCACGCCGCGCTGCGCAGTTTCCGCCAGCAGCGCCTTGACAAAGTTCTTTGCGCCCGGCAGCACCGGCTGCGCCGTCACCAGCACCACCATCACCTGCCCGGTGGCTACGCCCCGCCGCAGCAGGCAGTGGCGCACAAGTCCGGTGCCCTTGTCCTCATCGTAGGGCTGGTAGCGGCAGGCGTTGGCGGCAGCCCGCACCGCCTGCATGGTCTTGTCCAGCACTTCGTCCTGCAGCAGGCAGCTTTCCACCGGCAGCACCTTGTGGCTGTTTGCCGCGTAGATACCGGAGGTCAGCTTTCCGCCCCAGCCGACGGCAAAGGTGGAGATCACCTTATTGCGGTAGTGGTAGGGCTGCTCCATGCCCCGGATGGGGTGCACCGGGCCGTATTTGCCCACAAGAGCACGCACTTTTTCTTCCTTCTGTTTCAGCTGCGCGGCATAGTCCAGCCCCAGCAGGGGGCAGCCGCCGCAGTTTTTGGCACGCAGTTTGCAATCCATGGCAGTTTCTTCCTTTATATAATAGATACTCTCTTTTCAGGATATCACAGGGCAGGGTGGATTGCAACCGCAAGCCGGGGTGATTTTTGCAGTTTTCATTTTTACCGCCGGGGCTTTACTTTCCCGCGCTGATTTGCCATAATAGGGACAGAAAACGACCGTTTACGGGAGGGTTACAAGATGAAGATCATGGTTTTTGATGTAGGCGGAACCGAGATCAAATACTCGGTCATGGATGAGCAGATGCACCGCACGGACAGCGGCGCGGTGCCCACGCCGCAGGATACACAGGCGCAGTTTCTGGATACGGTCTACCGGCTGTATGCGCCCCACAAAGATGAAGTGACCGGCATTGCCATGGCGCTGCCGGGCTTTGTGGATAACCGCACCGGCTATGTGTCCAACGGCGGGGCGCTGCTGTACAACACCGCTACCCCGGTGGGGAAGCTGCTGGCGGAAAAGTGCGACTGCCCTGTTATCCTGGAAAACGACGGCAAGGCCGCCGCCATGGCAGAGCTGGCAAACGGCGCGCTGAAGGACTGCTGCAACGCGGCGGTGTTCATCATCGGCACCGGCGTGGGCGGCGGCATCATTGCCAACGGGCAGCTGGTGCGCGGAGTGCACTTTACCGCCGGGGAGTACAGCTTTGTCAACACCAACGCCGAAGCGTGGGACGCCCCGGACCAGAACATGGCCTGCCAGTGCAGCACCAGCAATCTGCTTAAATGGTACCGCGCCCGCAAGGCGCTGCCGGAGGACGCCCCGCTGGACGGACGCAGCTTTTTTGCCGCCGCCAACGCCGGGGAGCCGGAAGCCTTAGAGGTGCTGCGGCGGTTCTGCCACGCGGTGGCGGTGCAGATCTACAACCTGACCGTTCTGCTGGATGTGGAAAAGGTGGCCATCGGCGGCGGCATCAGCAAGCAGCCCCTGCTGCTGGAAAGCCTGCGCAGCGCCTACAATGGACTGTACGCCTCCCGGGCGGGACAAGCTTACATGGAGGGTTTGCCCCGCTGCCAGATCGTGCCCTGTGCCTTCAGCAGTGAAGCCAATCAGGTAGGCGTCGCCGCCGCATATTTTGAAGCTATGCAGAAAAAGCGTTGATTTTCAGCCGGTTTCATGGTACTATATCTGCCGTGCGCTCTGCACACAAAACACGAGACAAGGAGATTTTAAACCATGAACACTCTGCATAAATTTGCTGCCCTGACCCTCAGTGCTGTGCTGTCCGTCTGCCTGCTGGCAGGCTGCGGTGCTTCTGCGTCCTCCACTGCTTCCAGCGCAGCTTCCTCCGTGGCTTCTTCTGTGGCCGCTTCTGAGGTTGCTTCTTCCGCTGCCGCCGAGGCACAGGCCACGGTGGAGTTCACCGTTACCGCTGCGGACGGCAGCGTATCCAGCGTTCTGCTGAACGTGACCGACGGCGAAAAGCTGAGCACCGCACTGGCCAAGGCCGGTATCATCAGTCAGGAAGAAGCCGATGCCGGCTTTGTGACCACCGTGAACGGCGAGACCGCCGACTATAATAAAGATCAGGCTTGGTGGTGCCTGACCGATGCTGCCGGTGAGATGACCACGGTGGGCGTGGCAGACATCGAACTCCACGATGGTGACAGCTATGCCTTTACCTACACCAAGGGCTAAAAAGCCGGTGGCGCTGCACACTCGGGTGCTGCGGCTGGTGCTCAGCGGCCTGATGGGTGCGCTGTTGGTGGTGAGCAAGCAGGCCATGAGCGGTCTGCCCAATCTGGAGCCGGTAAGCCTGCTCATCATCCTGTTTGCGCTGGAACTGCCCCGGGAGACGCCCGGCGCTATCACGGTATTTATCCTGCTGCAGGGCGTGCTGTACGGCTTTGGCCTGTGGTGGGTGATGTACCTGTATGTGTGGTATCTGCTGGCGCTGCTGGCATGGCTGCTGCGCCGCATGGACTACGCCTTTTTCTGGGCGGTGCTCAGCGGGCTGTACGGCCTGTGCTTCGGCGGGCTGTGCGCGGCGGTGTATCTGTTTGCCAAAACGCCCGCCTTTGCCCTGAGCTGGTGGCTCAGCGGGCTGAGCTACGATGCACTGCACGGCATTGGCAACTTTGTGCTGATGCTGCTGCTCTACCGCCCGCTGCGCCGTGCGCTGCAAATGGCAAAAAAGCAGCTGCGGATCTAATATTTTCTTTATAAAAATGCAGAGCCGGACAGCCCGCGGGCTGTCCGGCTCTGCTTGTATTCAAAAATATTTATTCCGCTGAATATGGCCAAAGCATTGCGGCGGCCATTCAGGATCGTTTTGCATTCATTTTGGCAAAGGCCTGCCGGACATCACCGGAGAAATACAGCGTGCCCAGTGCGCATACCGGGCCTTCGCCGCCCAGTTCTTCCGCACGCGCCACACCGGCTTCGATGCTGTCCGCAGCTTCGGCGGTGCAGCCGTAGGCGCGGATATGCTCTGCCAGCGTCTGCGCAGGCATGGCGCGGGGGTTGTGCGCCGTCACGGTCACGAACCGCTCGGCCAGCGGTGCCAGCAGCGCCAGCATCTCGTCCACGTCCTTGTCTGCCATGATGCTGACCAGAAAGACGAATTTCTGCCCGGGGAAGCGGTCTTTCAGGCTCTGCACCGTGGCGCGCATCCCGTGGGCGTTGTGGCTGCCGTCCAGCACAAAGGCCGGGCTGTGGCGCAGCAGCTCAAAGCGCCCGGGCCAGCTCACCTGTTCCAGCCCGGTGCTGATGGCGCTTTCCGGGATGTTCCAGCCCTGCTGCCGCAGCACCCGCAGGGCGGTAATGGCCAGCGCGGCATTGCGGGGCTGATAGCTGCCGATGAGCGGCAGCCGCACCCCATCCAGCCCGTCAAAGCTGAAGGTAACTGCGTCCAGATCCCCGCCGGTGATCTGCAGCTTGGCAAAATCCACCTCGGTAAAGGGCGCATTCTGCTGCGCCGCCACCCGGCGCAGCACGGCGTCTGCTTCCGGTGCGCCGCCGTAGCTCACCACCGGGCAACCCGGCTTGATGATGCCGGCCTTGGCAGCGGCGATATCCGCCAGCGTGGGGCCAAGCTCCTTGACGTGGTCCATGCCCAGTGCAGTGATCACCGCGCAGGCAGGCTTTTCGATGACGTTGGTAGAATCCAGCGTGCCGCCAAGTCCCACCTCCAGCACTACGATATCGCACTGCTGCTGCGCAAAATAGAGCATCCCCAGTGCGGTGATGATCTCAAACTCGGTGGGCACGTCCTCCATGGCATCGGCGGCGGGCTTTACCTGCTCCACCAGCTTTACCAGCGCTTCGTCCGGGATCTGCTGCCCGTTGATCTGGATGCGCTCGTTGAACCGATTGATGAAGGGCGAGGTATACAGTCCCACCCGGTAACCGGCGGCCTGCAGGCAGGAAGCCAGCATTGCCGCCGTGCTGCCCTTGCCGTTGGTGCCCGCCACATGGACGAATTGCAGCTTTTTGTGCGGGTCGCCCAGTGCAGCCAGCAGGGTGCGGGTGCGGGTAAGCCCGGGCTTATGCCCCGCCCACTGCACCGCGTGGATGTATTCCATTGCCTGTTCGTAGTTCATAAATACTGCCTCGATTCAAGATCACGATTGGGAATGCGCTCCGCTTCGCTCTGCGCATAAATAGCGGAATCACTATTTATATTTCGCGTTTGGAGCGCTCTGCGGAGCGCTCCAAACGCATTTTCACGGTAGGGGTTTGGGAACGAGCTCCCTCAGTCAAAACCTGACGGTTTTGACAGCTCCCTCTGAGAGGGAGCCTTTGGCATAGCGGGAAAGTTTCTGGCTTAACCGGAAAGTTTGCGGGCGCGCTTGCTCCCCCGGGGGGAGCTGTCGCGCAGCGACTGAGGGGCTATAAATCGGCGGAGCCGGAAAAAACGGTTAAAAGATCTTCACGCCGAACAGGCGTG
>ERZ810493.25-NODE-25-length-100298-cov-16.4232_pt1 | contig 100298 bp, 96 predicted proteins | sample MGYA00520333_ERZ810493 | MGnify/ENA primary metagenome ERZ810493 (study PRJEB31588, sample SAMN03398895) | human gut metagenome | study: EMG produced TPA metagenomics assembly of the PRJNA231909 data set (A prospective, longitudinal analysis of the... | reverse complement strand
TGCGGGGTGGGTGGAGTCCAGAGGTAGGGAGGGGGGACTCGGAACACCCCTCCCTGCCTCTGGCCCAGCGGAGCGTCTTTGCACGCTTGCGGCAAGCAGTTACTTTCCCCGCGGAGCGCTAGGCGTTTCTTTTCTGGTTCTCTTTTGGTGTCAAAAGAGAACATCCACCGTCTAACAGTAATTTTCACCATCAAAGGAGGGCCACAGGATGCCAGAGCGGTTCATGCGGGGAATCGAGGTCGTGAACGGCATCGTGTGGGGACCGATGGGGCTGGGGCTGCTCTTCGGCACAGGGCTGCTGCTGACGGTGCGCACCGGGGGCTTCCAGCTGCGGCGGTGGGGCTACTGGATGCGGTATACCCTCGGCGCTATCCTGACCGACCAGAGCGTCACCGCCCATACCGCCCGCGAGGAACAGGCCATCAGCCAGTTCCAGAGCCTGTGCACCGCGCTGGCGTCCACCATCGGCACCGGCAACCTTGTGGGAGTGTCTACCGCCATCCTTTCCGGCGGGGCGGGGGCGGTGTTCTGGATGTGGGTCATGGCGCTGCTGGGCATGATGACCAGCTACGCCGAGAACGTGCTGGGCATCTACTACCGCCGCAAAGACCCGGCGGGCGGCTGGCGCGGCGGGCCGATGTACTACCTGCGGGACGGCCTTGGCGGCAAGCCGGGGCGGGTGCTGGCGGTGCTGTTTGCCGCGTTCTGTGCGCTGGCAAGCTTTGGCATCGGCAACCTGAGCCAGCTCAATTCCATCGCGGGCAACCTGAACGCGGCTTTTGGCGTGCCGGAAGCCGTCACCGGCGCAGTGCTGGCGGCAGTATCGGCGGTGATTTTGCTGGGCGGGCTCAAGCGGGTGGCTGCTGTAGCGGAAAGGCTTGTCCCCGCCATGGCGCTGCTGTACATCGTGGGTGCGCTCACCGTGGTGGGGGTGCACATCACCGCCGTCCCGGCGGCGCTTGCCGCTATCGTAAAGGGTGCGTTCGGGCTGCGCGCCGCCGGTGGGGGCATCGTAGGCTACGGGCTGTCCCGGGCGGTCACATGGGGCTTCAAGCGGGGTGCTTTTTCCAACGAGGCGGGGCTTGGCTCCTCGGTGATGGTGCACGCGGCTTCCAACGTAAAAGAGCCGGTGCAACAGGGGATGTGGGGCATTTTTGAGGTGTTTGCGGACACCATGGTGGTGTGCACCCTGACGGCGCTGGTGGTGCTGACCTCCGGCTTTGTGGATCTGGACACCGGGCGCATCGCCGCCGGGGCGGCGGGCAGTGCGCTGGTGGGGCTGGCCTTTGACGCCGTGTTCGGCACGCTGGGGTCAAAGCTCATTGCGGTGTGCATTCTGCTGTTCGCCTATTCCACCACCCTTGGCTGGAGCTGCTACGGCTGCAAGGCTGTGGAGTATCTTTTTGGTGCGGGGGCAGGGGCAGGCTACCGGGTGCTGTTCGTAGCGCTGATGCCGATGGGCGCAGTGATGCGGCTGGACCTTGCGTGGACGCTTTCCGACACCTTCAACGGCCTGATGATGCTGCCGAACCTCATCGGCGTAATTGCGCTGTCCGGCACGGTGGTGCGCATTACCCAAAACTACCTTGCCCGTAAGCTGCACGGCAGCCCCGCGCCGCCGCTGTTGTCGGCGGGCGAGACGATTTAGAATGCGCTCCGCGTTGCTCTGCGCATCATCAGCGGAAAAAAGATTTTTAATTTGTGGGTTCTGAAAAGCCTGCGGGCTTTTCAGAACCCCTTTTTCACAAGTGGGGTCGTAACCGGAAGCAGTCGCGCCGCGGTTAGCGTCCTCGCCCTCTCCGTCATCGCTGCGCGATGCCACCTCTCCCAAAGGGAGAGGCCTTGGCATGGCGGTAAAGTTTCCGGCTTAAGTGCCAAGTGACCGGTTTCGCCAGAGGCTCTCCCTTTGGGAGAGCTGGCGCGTTAGCGCCTGAGAGGGCGAGGACGCTTTCGGGGGAGATGCCCCTTGTCCCAAGGCGGGGTTTGTGCTATGCTAAGGGGTACAAGCGATTTTTTGCGCTGAGAGGAGGAGCCCCATGGCCGCCGTAAAAACACGGAATACCGCTACCCTTATGACCGAGGGCAGCATTGTAAAAAGCCTGCTGCTGTTTGCCCTGCCGCTGATCTTCGGCAACCTGCTGCAGCAGATGTATAATACCGCCGACAGTATCATCGTGGGCAATTTTGTGGGCAGCAATGCCCTTGCCGCCGTGGGCTCCAGTGGTTCGCCCATCTATCTGCTCATCGGCTTCAGTCAGGGACTGGCCGTAGGTGCAGGCGTGGTGGTCTCGCAGTATCTGGGCGCAGGCGACCACAAGGAGACCCGCGAGGCGGTGCACACCTCCCTTGCCATTGCAGTGGTCATGGGGCTTTTGCTGACGGTGGGCGGCGTTGCCTGCGGGCGCGCTTTGCTGGTGGCCATGAACACCCCCGCCGAGGTGCTGGCCGACGCTGTGACCTATATCCGCATCTACTTTGGCGGGGTGCTGTTCAGCGTGGTGTATAACATGACCGCCGGCATCCTCAACGCCGCCGGCAACTCCCGGCGCTCGCTGGTATATCTGGCATGGGCATCGGTGACCAACATTGTGCTGGACCTTGTGTTCATCGTGGGGCTGCGGATGGGGGTGGCAGGCGCTGCCATCGCCACAGACCTGAGCCAGCTGGTGTCCTGCGTGCTGAGCCTGCGTTTTCTGATGAAAAGTGAGGACGCCTGCCGGGTGGAGCTTTCCGCCATCCGGCTGCACCGCAAAATGGCAGGCCGCATTATCCGGGTGGGTCTGCCCACCGGCATCCAGAACATGGTCATCTCCTTTTCCAACGTGCTGGTGCAGGCCAGCGTGAACAGCTACGGCGCCGCCGCCATGGCGGGCTTTGCAGCCTACATGAAGATCGACGGCTTCAACATTCTGCCGGTCAGCAGCATCAGCATGGCAGCCACCACCTTTGTGGGGCAGAACTACGGCGCAGGGCGTCTGGACCGGGTAAAGCGCTCGGTGTGGGTCACCCTTGCCATCGGGGTCATCTACACCCTTTGCACCGGCGCTGCCCTGCTGGCCGGACAGGATGCCATTCTGCACCTGTTCACCGCTGACGAGGCCGTGGTCACCTACGGCAAGCTTGCCATGCGGTGGTTCTGCCCGTTCTACTTCCTGCTCAGCATCCTGCACGGCCTTGCCGGTGCCGTGCGCGGCACGGGTGCCAGCATCCCGCCCATGGTGGTGCTGCTGGTCTCGCTGTGCCTGTTCCGGGTGGTGTGGATCCAGTTTCTGCTGCCCTTCTTCTCCGGCATCGAGGGCGTGTTCATCCTCTATCCCGTCAGCTGGGGTCTGGGCGCAGTGCTCATGATCCTGTATGCATGGAAGGGTAAGTGGATGGAGTATCATACATAACCATTTTTATAAACAACGACCCGCCGCACTGAAGGAGGTGCGGCGGGTCGTTGTTTTTTCAGGAACTTCTGCAGCTTACCATGCAAAGCCCACGGAGTCCATGTCGATTTTCTTTTCCACCAGACCCAGACGGCTCTCGATGAAGTTCACCGCCATATCCGGCCACTGGGCGATCTGGGTGTAGTAATCCACATAGCCCTTGGTGCCAGTGCCCAAGCCCACACCGTGGGGCGCATCGGGTGCCAGATAGAAGCTGAAATCCTTGAAGGTATTCGCGCACTCCGGCAGAGAGGGCAGCATCATAGCGCTCAGGCCGTCCTTCTGCCCCACAACACCAAAGACCGGGGGCAGGTTGGGGTTCTTCGTGAAGTCCAGACCGGTGACGAACAGTCCGTAGATGGGGATTGCCACATTCAGGTCAGCGCTCTCATAGTCCACAGCATCGCAGACGTAGCTGGGGTAGACCTTATCCGGGGTATTCGTAGTGCCGAACTGGTCGGCCACCACCTGCATCACATTCATGCCGCCAGCAGAGAAGCCCACAGCGATCATGATATCGGTCTTGCCGATGTGTTTTTCAGAGGCGTTGTGGCGGATGTAGCGGATAGCGCGTGCCAGATCCAGCCGCTGATCCACAGCGGCATAAGGGTTGACGCGGCGCTGCAGCACAAAGGCGTTGTAGCCGTTCTTGTTGAAGAACTCGGCCACAGGGTAGCCTTCCACCACGTTGTTGCGGTGGGTGCTGCCGCCGCCTGCAATAATGATCACGTTGCCCTTCACCTTGCCCTGATCTCGCAGCAGGTACGGGTTCAGGAAGGGACGGAAGCCCTCGTTATCGTAGCAATTTTCCCAGTTGGTGGGCAGCGGAGATTCCACGGCCATCTGATCTCCCCAAATTTCCCAAACGGTGCTCTTGGGGTCCTTGATCTGGCGCAGCGCCTTGCGGGCATTGGTCAGAGCAACACACATATCGTAGTGAGAAGCATTGATGCCGGGCGCAGCTGCACCGTCCACCTTCTCGTACTGAGCGCGGGACAGCTTGTGGAACAACACATAGAACTTGTCAAAATCGCCCCGGAAAGCAGCCGGATAAAAGGCCACCTCGCGGGAGAGACGGAGTTCCTCTGCCACCATGGCCTGCACCTCAGCATCGGTGTGCACGCCAGCGTTCTCAGCAAAGGATGCGGGCGCCATGCCAGCCACTGCGCCCATGGTCACGGCAGAAGCGGCGGAAAGCTTCATAAAGTCTCTTCTGTTCATCATCATTTCTCCTTTTAAATGCAGACGGCTCATTTGTGCAGAACAAAGCCGCCCGAAGCTGTACAGCAAACGCCCTGCTGCCGGGCCCAACAGACATTTCGACAGTATCGCGCCGTCGGAATCTGTGCAAAGCGTATCACAAATCAGATGGATTGTAAATAGATTTCATCGCTTTTGAGCAAAATTGATATATTAGTATGCCAGTTCTTGTGAAAATCGACAGGCGTTGGACGGGCACAAAAAAGGACTGCCGTACAGCGCACGGCAGTCCTTTTGTATCTTATTACAACTTTTCAAACACCAGAAAGCGGAAGGCGATGGTGGTGGTGAGCTGCGGCAGAGCCGCAAGGCGGGCAGCACCGTCGCGGGGCGTTTTCCAGTAGTAGGGGGTCATGGCGAACAGGGCTTCCAGCTGGGCGGCGGGCACGGTGATGGTGCCCTGCACCTCCCGCTCGTCGATGGCGCGGAAACCCGGGTACTCCACCTGCTGCACCGGGTTCTTGTAGGGCTTTTCGTAGAGCACGGCCTTCATCTGGTACAGATGCTCTGCCCCCGGCACAACGTAGATCATGCGCCCGCCCGGGCGCAGCACCCGGCTGAACTCCTCCTGTGCAAAGGGCGAAAAGCAGTTCAGCAGCACATCTGCCCAGCCGGTGCGTACCGGCTGGCTGAAGCTGGACGCCACCGCATACTGTGCAGTGGGCAGCGCCTTTGCAGCCAGCCGCACGGCGGGCTTTGCGATATCGAACCCAGCCAGCTGCAACGGTTTTTCCGCCGCCGCGAACTGCTGCGCGATGCAGCGGTCGTACCAGCCCTCGCCGCAGCCTGCATCCAGCAGATGCAGCGGAGCGTCCTTCGCGGCGGGCACACCGTGGGCAAGGCACAGCTCCCCCAGCGCCTGCCCGAAAATGCCGTAGTATCCGGCGTTCAGGAAGGCGCGGCGGGCGGCTACCATCTCCTTGCTGTCCCCGGGGGCTTTGGTGCGCATACTCTGCACCGGCAAAAGATGCCAGTATCCCTCCCGGGCACGGTCAAAGCAGTGGCCTTTTTCACATTTCAGGTCATTCTCCCCTTGCAGCGCACCGCCGCACAGGGGGCACTGCCACGGGGCAAAGGCTTCGTTCCGGCTCATACTTCTTCGCTGTGATCCTCAATGGGTGCAGTGGCACCGCCGTGGGCGTCCATATACTCCTCAAAGCTGGTGTACTTCTGCTGGGGCGGGCGGCGGCTGATGAGCATCAGCCCCGGGTCCTCGTCCCGGGCGGCAGCATTGCGGCTGCGGCGGGCAGGCTCGGCCTTGGGGGCACGGGGTGCGCTGCCGGTGCGGCTCTGGCTTCCTGCATTGCCGCGCTCGCTGCGGGCAGGGCGGGCGTTATTGCTCTGGGCTGCGGGGCGGGCATTGCGCTGTTCACCCCGGTCGTTGCGGTCGTTGCGGCGGCTGCCGCTGCGGTTTGCGTTCTGGTTATTCTGGGGCTCCTGTGCGCTGCGGATGGCGGGTGCTGCCGGGGCGGCAGGGATCTTGCGTGCCGGGCGCAGCGGGGTGGCCTCCGGGGCGCTGACAAAATGGGGGTCGAACTTGGGCTGGGCGTTGCTGCCCCGGGCGGGGGCGGCATTCTCGCGGCGGGTGCGGGGCGCTGCCGTCTCCTTGGGGGCGTTTGCGCCCCGGTTGTTGGCGCGGCGGTCGTTGCGTGCACCGCGCTTTGCGTTGCTGTCTTGCATCAGTGTTTCCTCTTTTTTCGGTTTTGCAGGCACCGTGTTCTTTGTAGCCTTCGGCTCCTGCTTCGGCGCGGGCGCAGCTGCCTTTGCAGCTTTTGCGGGCGCAGTTTCGGCCTGTTTTTTCGGCGCTTCGGCCGGTTTCTCAGCTTCGGGGCGGGGCTTTTTGCCGCGCACGGGCAGCACCGGGCGCACCGGGGCGGGCACGCCGTCCCACGGGTGGCCGGATACCACCGGGATCTTGCGGCGGTTCAGCTTTTCAATGCCTGCCAGATACTCCTGCTCCTCCGGGGCGCAGAAGCTGACGGCGGTGCCGTCTGCACCGGCGCGGGCGGTGCGCCCGATGCGGTGCACATAGGTCTCCGGCACCTCGGGCAGGTCGTAGTTGAACACATGGGAAAGCTCGCTGATATCAATGCCGCGTGCGGCGATATCGGTCGCCACCAGCACCCGGGTCTTGCCGGACTTGAAATCCTCCAGCGCAGTGACGCGGGCGGTCTGGCTCTTGTTGCCGTGGATGGCGGCGGCGGGGATGCCCTGCTTTGTCAGGTCTTTTGCGATCTTATCCGCGCCGTGCTTGGTGCGGCTGAACACCAGTGCGTTGACCACCGGCGGCTGCAAATTTTTGATGAGCCACGGCAGCAAAAGCTTTTTGTTGCCCTTTTCCACATAGTAAAGGCTCTGCTGGATGCGGTCGACGGTGCTGGACACCGGGTCCACCTTGACAAAGGCAGGCTCGTGCAGGATGCCGGCAGCCAGCTGCTCGATCTCGGCGGGCATGGTGGCGCTGAACATCAGGTTCTGGCGCTGGGCGGGCAGCTTTGCAATGACCTTTTTCACGTCATGGACAAAGCCCATGTCCAGCATCCGGTCGGCCTCGTCCAGCACAAAAATTTCCAGTGCGGACAGGTCGATAAAGCCCTGCCCGATCAAGTCGTTCAGCCGTCCCGGACAGGCGATAAGGATGTCCACGCCCTTTTTCAGCGCTTCCACCTGCGGTGCCTGTCCCACGCCGCCAAAGATGACGGTGCTGCGCAATTTCAGGTACTTGCCGTAGGCTTCAAAGCTTTCGCCGATCTGCAAGGCCAGTTCCCGGGTAGGGGTCAGAATCAGGGCGCGGACAGCGCCCTTGCGGCGGGGCGCATTGGCGGTGAGCCGATCCAGCATGGGCAGCGCAAAAGCCGCCGTCTTGCCGGTACCGGTCTGGGCGCAGCCCATCAGATCCCGGCCAGCCAGCACCGGCGGAATCGCCGCCGCCTGAATGGGCGAGGGGGTCTCGTAGCCCGCTTCCTGCACAGAACGCAGCAGCGGGGCGGACAGATTCAGTTCTTTAAATGTCATGGTTCTCCTATTATTCTGTGATCTTCCGGCACTCGATGTAGTAGCGCTTTTCCTCCGCGTGTCCCATGCTGAAGGTCTTGCGGGGCAGCACGCCGCCCATCACAACGCCGCGGAACAGGTCGCTCTTGGCGAAGGGCGGCATCAAAAACGCCACCGCGCCCTGCTTGCACAAAGCGCGCACAGCCGGCTCGTCATGCACATAGTCCACCTTTGCTTCCGGGTGGCGCTCGATATAATCCGAAATAAAATCGTCGATGGTGCCCACGGTCAGCGGCTCGGTGGGGTCCTCAAAGCTGAGCACATTGGCCATGTGGGGGCCTGCCAGCGTAAAGGGCTGCTTTTTGCTGCCGCCAAAGCAGCAGCCTGCCATGTTGGCATCGCTCCATGTGATGAGGCTCAGCAGCACGGTGGCGCAGTCCACGTTGAACAGTACCCGGTGGATGGGCTCGATCTCGATGGCCGGGGAGTGCACGTTGCACACCTCTGCCAGACACCAGCGGGCGGGGTGATTCTCTGCCTGCTCCGGGGTCAGGGTCTTTTTCAGCTCCTCCCAGCAGGCCTTTGCGGTAGCCAGCGAGTGGTTGCCGTCGCCCACCGCCAGTGTCAGCGGGTCGCGGCGGGTGGCATCGGGGTATTTCTTGTCAAATTCTTCCTGACTGCCCAGCACGGTCAGCGCATTTTCGATCTGCGCGATGAGGGCGGGGTCCTCCACCGCCCAGCCTGCCACATGACCGCCGCCCAGCATCAGCTCGCCCTCGTACACCTTGGGCAGGCTGTCCTTGTGGGCGGCAATGGGCTCGATGAGGGTGCAGTCCGGGTCATCCGCCAGCATCATGATGTGGGGCGTTTCCAGCGCAGCGCCGGTGCGCACCTTCATGCGGGGCGGGATGCGGCTTTCCACCGTGCACTCGCTGGGGCGCACGGCACATTTTTCGCCCCGGCGGTAGCTGTAAGCTTCCAGGTCCACACGCCCCACAAGACCCTGCCGTACCCGGCCGCTCTGCTCGGTGCGCTCTACATAGATAAAGCCGTCCACCGCCCGGGTGAGCACGTTCTGGGCGTAATCCTGCATGGTGGCGTGGATCTTTTCCACCCGCGCGTCAGCGTCTCCGTCCTCCAGATACACCTCCGGCAGGATCAGGTTCAGGGTGCTGGGCGCACCCGCAGCGGTCTTTTCTGCCAGCTGCCAGTAGCTGCGGTCGCTGGTAAACTGGTCACAGGCGATGCAGCCCCACTGCTCCAGCGGCACCTGCTCCGAAGGCAGCAGGATGTGTGCAGGTGCAAAACAGGTAGTCGGTTTCATAGTCGTTTCCTCCCCTCTTTATTGCAATTCAACTTTTTTAATGCAACAGCAACAACGTTGAATTGCATATCGCAAATATGCTGTTTGAATGTTGCGCTAATTTTTTGACTTGCGATAAATGCCGCTTCTCAGCGGAATGCTGCGGCGTCGTGCACCACAACGTGTTGCACACCGGCGTCGGCAGCGGCCTGCTCCAGCGCAGCGCGGCTGTCCGCATCCAGTTCGGTACTGCTGGTGACCAGCAGGTTTTCCATGCCAAGGGACACGCCGGTGGTGCCAAGGGCATCGGTGGCAGCGGTGCACAGTGCGTCCGGGTAGCTGACCCACAGGGTCACGCTGCCTGCAAAGCGGGTCTGCCATGCGGCGATATCGGCGGTAAGCTGGGCGGCGCGTCCCTCCCGGCTCTTGCCGCCGGAAGCACCGAAGTCCTGCTTGCGGGTGATGATATTGGGGAACTGCACCCCGGTAAGCACCACCTGCTCGTAGCCCATGCCCTGCACCTCTTCAATGAGGTCGCCGACATACTGCACCGCACTTGCGGCAAAGGGGTTCATCCACGCCTTGCCGCCCTTGGCTGCGCTGACGTTGTCCAGCCAGAGACTGTTGCCGTCGTAGTGCACGCCCATGCTGCGGTCGGTGTACACCGACACCGGGTCGGTAAAGGCGGCAAGCTGTGCCGCCGGGATAATGCCTTCTTCCCGCAGGATGGCGGCGATGCTTGCCGCATCCACCGGGCTTTCGGTGATGCTTTGGGCGGCATTTGCCACCCCGGAAGCGTAGTACACCGTGCCAGCGGCGTCCTTCAGGGTGACAAGGGCATAGTCTGCGCCCTGCTGCTTCAGCTGCCGGGCAGCGGCGCGGATGGCGGCTTCATCGGTCAGGGCTGTCACGTCCAGCTCTGCCCAGCTGCCGCCGGTGATGGCCTTGCCGTCCAGCGGCTTTTCCTTCTCCGGCTCCGGCTCAGACGCTGCCTGCGAAGCGGCGGCGCTGCTTGCCGCCGCAGAGGAAGCGGCTGCTTCGGCGCGGGAAGCGCTTTCGGCTTCCAAGTCCCGATCCTTGACCACGGTATACCATGTGTGGGTGGCCCAATCCAGCACATGGGGTGCGGCAAACCATGCGGCTGCCAGCACTGCCGCCACCAGCACAACAATGCCGATGCCGCGCTTTACGCGCGTTTCCCGGCTGTAAAAGCTGCGGTTATAATGCTTGACCTTCTGACGTTTATTCTTAGCCATGGTATCCTTTCCTCCCTGTCTGCATTACAGGATAACGGAATGTCCGGTAAAGCCATAGATCGCCAGCGCCAGCACGCCGATATACACCAGCGTGATGGGCAGGCCGCGGAATGCCTTGGGGATGGCTTTGCTGCGCAGGCGGTGGCGCGCTTCGGTGACCAGCAGCACCGCCAGCACATAGCCGATGCCGCTGCCAAGGCCAAAGCCGAGGCTCTGGCCAAGGGTAAAGCTCTGGGTGCGCTCCACCAGCACCGTACCCAGCACGCCGCTGTTCAGCGCGGCCAGCGGCACGATGCGCAGCAGCTGGGCGCGGCGGGGCAGGCTGCGCAGCAGCCACAGCACCAGATGCTCTGCCAGACACACCACGGCAATGCTGGCAATATACACCAGCGGGCGCAGCTGGGCGCGGTTATCCAGCGGGGCGATGAATCCGCCGGCAATGAAAGCCACGGGTGCTACCAGCACCTGCGTGATGCACAGCATCATGCCGAACAACGCGCTGCTGGTGCGGTCGTCCCCCACCAGCTGCACCATGCGGGACACGCCCAATGCACGGGTAAAGACAGCGTTCTGTGCAAAAATAGCCAGCAGTGCATAGCTGAAAAACACTGCCGAGCTGCTTACAACTTCCTTCACGGTTCGCGGTCCACCTCCTTCTGGTAGTGCACGGTCAGGGTATCCTGCGCTTCCTTTTTCAGAAATTCCCTGCGCTTTGCAGCAGCGGCGCGCCAGATGGCGCACAGGATGCCCAGCACGATAAAGCCGCCCGCCGGCATCTTAGCCAGCGGCAGCAGCGCCCAGCGCCCCACCGGGGCACCGAACACGGTGCCAAGGCTGAGCCACTCGCGCACCATGCCGATCACGAGCAGCAGCAGCGCGTAGCCCACGGTGATGCGCACGCCCTTGGAAACCGCCTTGTGCACCGTCTCCTGCACGCGGCCGAAGCGGTAGGTCAGAAGCGGCTCCACTACCAGCATGGGCAGGTAGATGCCAAGGTTCAAAAGACCCGTGCCGAACACAAGGTTCAGGATGGGATACGCCGCCAGATACACCACAGCAGCGCTGGCTGCGTACAGTATAGCGCGGGGCAGCAGTTTTTTCTGCAGCTGTGCGGGCGAGGGTTCCTCGTCCCGCAGGGGCACAAGGCGGCTGAGCAGGCAGGCCAGCACGCGGGAGGGCACCAGCAGCAGCGCCACCGCCGCCGCCAGCATCAGGCTGTTCTGGCCGGTGGTAGCCACGACCACCAGCGGTGCCAGACCCATGCCCTGCATGACCACCGGGTTATTCAGGAACACGCGGTCGTGATGGGCAAACTTTTCGGGATCTTGCAAAATCAGTTCCGCAGTACGCTTTTTCATTCCGCAGCCTCCTTTCGTTCGGACGGCAGACGGTGCAGCAGACGGTACAGCCGCTCCTCGGTGCGGTCGATGAGCGCGGACACACTGTTGACGGCCAGCAGTGCAAAGCAGACGCCGGTCTCGTACACGCCGAAATAGCGGAAGCCCATGGTGGCAGCACCCACCAGTGCGCCGTACAGGATGCGCCCAAGCCGGTGATGGGCACAGGTGTATGGCTCGTTGAGCAGGAACACCGCGCAGAACAGCATTGCACCCGTGTGCAGCTCGTCCCGGACGCCCTGCAGGCGGGGCAGCAGGCTGCTGAAGAGGGTGCTGTCTGCCAGACCTACCTGCCGCGGGAAGAAGAAAACGATGAGCCCGCAGGTGATAAGAAAGCTCGCTGATGCGCCGATATGCACGTCCTTCTGGGTCCACAGCACAAGGCCGCAGGCCAGAATGACCAGAGCCGCGCCGGTGCCCATGGGGGCGGCAAACTCGCCCAGCGCGATGGCAAGGGAGTTCAGGTTCAGGATGCCGCCGCTGCGCAGGGTATCCTCGATGGTGCTGCTCACCGGCACGGCGGAGGCGTTCCACAGGGGCAGCGGGGTGTAGGGCTGCGGGTAGCGCACCACCTGCTCCGGCCACGATACTGCCGCCACGGCGTAGCCCACGGCAGCGGGGTTAAAGGGGTAGCTGCCGTAGCCGCCAAAGACCTCCTTGCCGATGAGCACACCCGCCAGCACCGCCACCACCAGCACATAGATGTCCACGGTGGCGGGCATGAGCAGGGCAATGATCAGACTGAAACTCTCGTTGGAGAGATCTTTATTGGTGTACACCCGATGGCGCAGCAGCGCCACCAGACGGTCGCACAGGTTGCCGGTAAGCAGGGCGATGCCGCACAGCAGCAGCGGACGTGCGCCGTAGAAATAGCAGGCCATGCACAGCAGCGGCACACACAGCCAGAAAACGTGCCTATAGTACCGCCCGGTCTTTTGCAGCTGCCGCTCCTGCTCTTGGATCAAAGCTTCATCCATATACAGCCCTCCTTACAGGCTGGCCAGTGCGCCCACAGCCGCAGCGGGGTCGGCAGCGCCGAACACGGCACTGCCCGCCACCAGCACGTCGGCGCCGGCTTCCACGCACAGGGGTGCGGTGGCGGCATCCACGCCGCCGTCCACCTCCAGCAGGTAGGAAAGGCCGCGTGCTTCCCGCTCTGCCTTGAGCCAGCGGAGCTTGTCCAGCGCCGAGGGCATGAACTTCTGCCCGCCGAAGCCGGGCTCCACGCTCATCACCAGCACCAGATCCAGCTGATCCAGCCACGGTGCCAGCGCCTGGGCCGGGGTGCCGGGCTTGATGGTCAGACCCACCTTGCAGCCCAGCGCACGCACGGCATCAATGGTGGCCTGAATATCATCTTCGCACTCCAGATGGAAGTTATACAGGGTCGCACCGGCCTTGATGAAAGGCTCGGCGTATTGCAGCGGGTGGCTGATCATCAGATGCACGTCGTAAAAGGCATCCGGCAGCGCCTTGTGCAGGCTTTTGAGCACCGGCACGCCAAAGCTGATGTTGGGCACAAAATGCCCGTCCATCACGTCGTAGTGCAGCATCTGTGCGCCGGCATCCAGCACCATGCGGCAGTCTGCACCCAGCTTGCCAAAATCAGCAGAAAGAATAGAAGGACTTACGATGGCCATAATATTTCATTACGCTCCGTTATTTTTAGCAGTTTTTATCCCATGCGTTGTGCATTTTGCGGGGTTTTCCCGCCCGGAAAACACACGGGCATGGTTACTCTTTAGTTTACATGAAAACGGCCAAAAAATCAAACCCGCAGCCGTTTTTTTCACTGAAAAGTCGTAAATAGCGCAAAAAGTCCATAAGGCGGGCTCGCCCTCTCAGTCACCTTCGGTGACAGCTCTCCCAAAGGGAGAGCCCTTGGCATAGCGGCAAGGTTTTCGGTCAAGCCGTAAAGTTTACCGCACCAGAAGATTTCAGCATCGCAAGGTTTCCGGTCAGAATATAAAGCTTACGGTTTCGCCAGAGGCTCTCCCTTTGGGAGAGCTGGCAAGCCCGACAGGGCTTGACTGAGAGGGCGAGCCCGCTGACCGGTCACCAGCGCCGCCCCCCAAGCGCCAAAGCAGCCAGACCGCCCGGGCGGGGCAGTCTGGCTGCGGGGTCTTATTCTACCGGCTTCATGCTGGCGGGGTCTTCCACCGCGCCGGGCTGACCGGCGGCGTCCGGCAAGCGCTTCATGCCGCCGGGGTTGGGGGAACAGGTGGGCAGGGTGAACACAAAGCGGCACCACTCGCCCTGCTGGCTCTCCACGCGGATCTGTCCGCCGGCCAGATTGACCAGCACCTTGCAGATGTTCAGTCCCAAACCGGAGCCGCGGGCGTGCAGACCGCGGGAGCGATCCTCCTTGTAGAACCGCTCGAACACATAGGGCAGCGCCTCCGGGCTGATGCCCTGCCCGGAGTTCCAGATGGAGATCTCGGCTTCGGGGCCAAGCTTTTCCACGCTGAAGCGGATGGTGCCGCCCGCCGGGGTGAACTTGATGGCGTTGTCCAGCAGGTTATACGCCACCTGATGGATCAGGTCGGGGTCGGCGTAGACCAGCACCTTTTCGTCCATGGTCAGACCTTCCAGCTCGATCATGCCGTCATTGATGCGCTGCTCTGCCGCCAGCGCCACGCCGGTCAGGGTCTCCCAGATATTGAACATCCGTGCGTTCACCTGATACTCTCCGCTTTCCAGCTTGGAGAGATCCAGCATATTCTGGATGAGCCGCGCCAGACGCCCGGTCTCCTCGCTGACCAGCTGCAGATAGTGGTTCTGCATCTCGGGCGGGATGGTGCCGTCCAGAATGCCGTCCACAAAGCCCTTGATGGTGGTCATGGGGGTGCGCAGCTCGTGGGCGATGTTGCCCATGAACTGTCCCCGGGAGTTATCGTTGGACTGGATGTTCTCTGCCATCTGGTTGAAGGTGCGGGCAAGGTCTGCCACCTCGCCGTCGCCCTCCACGCCCTCCACGCGGACGGAGAGGTCGCCGCCGCCAAAGCGCTGGGCGGCATCGGTGACTTTTTGCAGCGGGTCGGTGAGCTGACGCATCAACAGGCGGGTCAGCACACTGGCGCACAGCAGCATCACGCAGGCGGACATGAGGAAGTTCGACCAGAACTGCTGCTTGAAGTCGGTAAGCTGCGCGCCGGAGGAGCACAAAAACAGCCAGCCGCTGAACAGGCTCTGGTCGTCGATGGTCTCCACCGCCGCGATATAGCTTTTTTCGGTCAGGGCACCGCCCAAATCGCCGAAAGCGTGGTAGTGCCGGGCGTCCGGGTCAGCCACTGCATTGGCGCGCTGGCAGATATCCAGCGGCACGGTGTCGGTGGTAAGCTTTGTCGGGTCGGAGGCAATGAGCACATTGCCCTGCCGGTCGGTGAAAAACAGATAAGCCTCGGCGCTCTCGCCGATGATCTCCAGCTTGGTGTTCAGCGCATCCAGCTCTGCGCCCTGCGGCATGGTCTCGCTGTTTACCAGATATTCCGCGGTGCGCTTGGCAACGTTCACCACCTGATCCAGCGTTTCATAACGGTCCTTCGCAAAATAATTCTTGAACAGCACCCACTCCGAGCAGCCCATCAGCACGATGCCCAGCACCATCAGGGTGGACACCATGGAGAAAAAGGCTGTGGAGATACTTTTACGCATTACTGACGCACCTCGAACTTATAGCCCACACCCCAGACGGTTTTCAGCTCCCACTTATCGGAAGCACCGGCCAGCTTTTCGCGCAGGCGCTTGACGTGGACATCAATGGTGCGGCTGTCGCCGTAGTACTCAAAGCCCCACACCTCGTCCAGCAGCTGGTCGCGGGTGTACACGCGGTTGGGGTGGGATGCCAGACAGTTGAGCAGCTCCAGCTCCTTGGGGGGAGCTTCCACCACCTTGCCCTTGACCCGCAGCTCGTAGCTGTTCATATCCAGCCGCAGGTTATCGAACTCGATGACGCCCTCGGTGCTCTCGGCGGCAGCGGAGGTAGTCTGGCAGCGGCGCAGCACCGCCTTGATGCGCGCCACCACCTCTTTTGCGTCAAAGGGCTTTACCATGTAATCGTCTGCGCCCAGCTCCAAGCCCAGTACCTTGTCAAAGGTCTCGCCCTTGGCGGTAAGCATCATCACCGGGGTGTTGCCCGCCTTGCGGATGCGGCGGCAGACCTCAAGGCCGTCCATGCGGGGCATCATCACGTCCAGCAGCACCATGTCCGGCTTGACGGCGTTGAACTTTTCCAGTCCCTCCTCGCCATCGTTCGCCACCGTGACCTGATAGCCCTCCTTGGTCAGGTACAGCCGCAGCAGCTCGCAGATGTTGGCGTCGTCGTCCACCACAAGGATCTTTTCGTTTGCCATAAGTGTTTTCCTCCCCTTTTATGCAGGTTTTTGCTGTATCTTCAGCCCTTCCGGGCGTTTTGACAGGCTCTTACCCTTCTATTATACGGAACAGTTATGACAAAATAAAGAAGGAAGTGTAGTTTTTTTCACATTTCTGCCTAGGGTACACCTTACGCAGCCGCGCTATCGGCAAAAAGCATTCACAATGGAACCTCTGAAATTTGATTTCTTGCCGATAAAATGGTATAATCGTTTTACTGGGAGGTGTTATCATGAAGTACCATTCTGTCGCTGATACGGCAAAATTATGGAATATTTCAGAACGAACTGTCCGCAACTACTGTGCTACCGGCAAGATTCCGGGCGCAGTGCTTACCGGCAAGACTTGGAACATTCCGCAGGATGCCAAGCGCCCGGCGCGCACCAACAAAAAGCCGGAAACACCCCGTACCCTGCTGGATATTTTGCAGAACGAGATGACCGGGCAGGTCAAGGGCGGCATCTACCACAAAATCCAGATCGACCTGACCTATAACTCCAACCATATTGAGGGCAGCCGCCTGACCCATGACCAGACACGGTATATCTACGAGACCAATACCATCGGCATGGAGAATGGTATTGTCAATGTGGATGATGTGGTCGAAACGGCCAATCACTTCAAGTGCATTGACCTTGTCATCCGGGATGCAAAGAAACCCATCAGCGAAGCGTTTATTAAAAAGCTGCACCTTACCCTGAAAAGCGGCACCAGCGATTCCCGCAAAGACTGGTTTGCTGTCGGTGAATATAAAAAGCTCCCGAACGAGGTCGGCGGCAGAAGCACCACTGCGCCAGAACTGGTTGCCCCACAGATGAAAGAGCTTTTATCTGCGTACAATCAAAATTCTGCCAAGTCGCTGGAAGACCTGCTGGAATTTCACTATGCCTTTGAATCCATCCATCCGTTTCAGGATGGAAATGGCCGTGTCGGGCGGCTTCTGCTCTTCAAGGAGTGCCTGCGGAACAACATCGTGCCGTTTATTATCACGGATGACCTCAAAATGTTCTACTATCGGGGTCTGCACGAGTGGAAAACCGAACGCGGGTATCTACTGGACACCTGCCTGACCGCGCAGGATCAGTTCAAAGCCGTCATGGATTATTTCAGGATTCCTTACTTTAAGATAGCCCCTCCCCCTTGCGCTGGCGGGGTTCATCGCGTATAATGGTAGATGTATCGTTATGCCAAAAAACGTGTAAGGAGCGTATTTTATATGAAGTTAGGTATCGTCGGCCTGCCCAACGTGGGCAAGTCCACTCTGTTCAACGCCATCACCTCCACCAAAAATGCTGAAGCTGCAAACTATCCCTTCTGCACCATCGAGCCGAACTCCGGCATCGTGGCGGTGCCGGACAAGCGGCTGGACAAGCTGGCTGAGATCTGGCAGACCAACAAAAAGACCCCCGCCATCGTGGAGTTCGTGGACATTGCGGGTCTGGTGAAGGGCGCAAGTCAGGGCGCCGGCCTTGGCAACAAGTTCCTTGGCCATATCCGCGAGTGCGACGCCATCGTGCACGTGGTGCGCTGCTTTGACGATGACAACATCATCCATGTGGTGGAGGACGTGACCAAGGCCGAGGCCGTGGACCCCATTGCCGATATTGACGCCATCGACTACGAGCTGATCCTCTCCGACCTTGAGGTGGTGCAAAACCGCGCCGGCCGCATGGCAAAGGCTGCCAAGAGCGGCAACAACAAGGGCGCTGCCGCCGAAGCTGCTTGGCTGCAGCAGCTTGCCGACCATCTGAGCACCGGCAAGCCCGCCCGCAGCTTTGATTTCGACCCTGCCGACACCGAGCAGCAGACCGTGCTGCACGAGATGGGTCTGCTGAGCGCAAAGCCGGTGCTGTACGCCTGCAACGTGGGCGAGGACGATCTGATGGAGGGCATCGAGAACAACAAGTACGTCCCGCTGGTGGCTGCCCGCGCCAAGGAGGAGGACGCCCGCTACATCCCCATCTGCGCCAAGACCGAGGAGGATATCGCGGATTACAGCCCCGAGGAAAAGAAGGCGTTTCTGGCTGAGATGGGCATCGAAGCCAGCGGTCTGGACAACCTCATCACCGCCAGCTACGACCTGCTGGGCCTGATCTCCTTCCTGACCGATGGCAAGAAGGAGTGCCGCGCATGGACCATCCGCAAGGGCACCAAGGCTCCGCAGGCTGCCGGTAAGATCCACAGCGACTTCGAGCGCGGCTTCATCCGCGCCAGCGTCATCGGCTACAACGATCTGGAAGCCAACAACTTCGACTACGCCGCCGTCAAGGCCAAGGGCCTGCAGCGCACCGAGGGCAAAGAGTACGTTGTGCACGATGGCGATGTCATCGAGTTCCTGTTTAATGTCTGATATCTGAATAGCAGCCCTGTAAAACTCTGCCGGGCTCGCCCTCTCCGTCTTTGCTTCGCAAATCCACACTCCCCCTTTTGTCGCTACGCGACATCTTCCCCCGGCGCGGGGGAAGTCTTTCCTCAAAGGGAGAGGCCTTGGCAAAGAGATGAAGTCAGCGTGGACTGCCAAGGGCTCCCCCTTTGGGGGAGCTGGCAAAGCCAACAGGCTTTGGCTGAGAGGGCGAGGTCGCTATAAGAAAGCAATCCTACCATAAAAGGAGTCCACCATGATCTTTGGTATTATGGGCGCTATGCCCGATGAAGTAGACCAGCTGTGTGCAAAGCTGGAAAATGTCACCGTTGAGCCCTACGGCGGCGTGGAGTACCACAAGGGTACGCTGGCCGGCAAGCAGGTGGTGGTGTGCTGCGCCGGTATGGGCAAGGCCAACGCCGCCGCCACCACGCAGGTGCTCATCACCAAGTTCGGCGCAGAGAAGATCATCTTCTCCGGTATTGCGGGCAACATGACCAGCAAGATCGGCATCGGCGATGTGGTCATCGGCAAAACGGTGCTGTACCATGACGCCCAGCTGGATATGATCTGTCAGAACCCGCCCTTTTTGAAGGAGTACACCGGCGACCCGGAACTGATCGCCGCCGCCGAAGCTGCCTGCGCCGAAGCCGGGGTAAAGGCACTAGTGGGCAAGATTGCCACCGGCGACCTGTTTGTGGGCGACAGCGAGACGAAAGCCGCCATTGAAGCCAAGTGCGCCCCGGACTGCGTGGAGATGGAAGGCGCTGCGGTAAGCCAGATCGCCGCCAAGAACGATGTGCCCTGCGTCATCCTGCGCGCCATGAGCGACAACGCCGATGAGGACGGCCACGAGGTACTGGTGGTGAAGAAGTTCAGCATCGGGGAGTATGTCGCCACCGCCACCAAGATCGTGGCAGCGATGGTGGAAAAGCTGTAAAAGCGGCGGGTCTGCCGCGCACGGCAAAAACAAGCTTGCATTTGGGGAGTCCTGAAAAAACGCCTGCGGGCGTTTCAGGGCTCCTTTTTTGCGAACGGGTCAGCAGCCTTGTATTCCGCCGCACAAAGGCGTATACTGGGGCAAAAAGGAGGTGTTTGCCATGTGGTTCGTTTACGCGCTGGGGTCTGCGGTGTTCGCTGCCCTTACCTCGATTCTGGCGAAGATCGGCATCGAGGGGGTCAACTCCACCCTTGCCACCGCTATCCGCACGGCGGTAGTGCTGCTGATGAGCTGGGGCATGGTGTTCCTCACCGGCACCCAGACCGGCATTGCGGATATCTCCCGCCGCAGCTGGCTGTTTCTGGTGCTGTCCGGCCTTGCCACGGGTGCAAGCTGGCTGTGCTACTACCACGCCTTGCAGGTGGGTGCAGCGTCCAAGGTAGTGCCCATTGATAAGCTGAGCGTGGTCATCACCCTTGCGCTGGCTTTTGTGGTGCTGCACGAGCCCTTCACCGCCAAAAACCTCATCGGCTGCGCCCTCATCACCGCCGGTACGCTGTTTATGGTGCTGTGACGAGATATGCAAAACGGCTGCTGCACGTTCTTGTGCAGCAGCCGTTTTATCGTTTTTATTCCTCGCCTTTTTTCAGGATGTCCAGTTCCGGCATCAGCTCGGTGCTCACAATGGTAAGCATCTGCTCCAGCTTTGCGCATTCCGCGGGGGTAAAGCGCTGCCGGGCACGCTCCACTACGGTGTGCAGGTAAGAGTAACTGATGTTGTAGTAATCGATATACTTCTGGGTGGGGCGCAGATGGTACTCCCGCCGGTCGGTGGTGGACTGGATCTTTTCCACATAGCCCTTTTTCACCAGACTGCCGATCTTGTACGCCGCATTGGGGGTAGAGATCTGCATCATGCGGGAAAACTCCGCGATGGTGGGCTCGCCCATCGCCATGATGCCCTCCATGCAGAAGGACTCCACCGTGGTCAGGGTAGCCTCACGGGTGGCAAAACGCTGGAACACGTTCTGATAAAAATGCAGCTTGAATTTGGTGTAGACGTCCTGAAAAGCTTTTTCCAGCATGGGTCATGCGCCTCCAATGGTTCAACTTTCTTGCTATACGTTCAGTATACCACGAAAATGCCCCGCTGCATAGCGGAATTTTTACACAGCATCCCCGGAAGTTTTTGCCCGGGTGCGGGCGCGGATGACGCTGAGCACCGCCAGTTCCAGCACGATGGCTACCACCAGCAGCACCAGCGAGGTGACAAGGCTTGCGCGGCTGCCCAGCACTGCCTGTGCAAGGCCGGTGATGATGTAGCACACCGCCGAGCAGGCTGCCGCCGTAATGGCGTAAGGCAGCTGGGTGGAAACGTGGTTCACATGGCTGCAATGTGCGCCCGCCGAAGCCATAATGGTGGTATCCGAGATGGGAGAGCAGTGGTCGCCGCACACCGCGCCGGACAGGCAGGCGGCAATGGACACCACCAGCATCTCGCCGTCCGGGAAGGCCTGACAGACGATGGGGATCAGGATGGAGAAGGTTCCCCAGGAAGTGCCGGTGGCAAAGGCAAGGAACACCGCCACAAGGAAGATGATGAACGGCAGCAGATACTGCAAAGCCGCCGCAGAGCTGCCCAGCAGGTTTGCCACATAATACTTTGCACCCAGCAGGCCGGTCATGCCGGACAGCGTCCATGCAAGGGACAAAATCAGCATGGGGCTGACCATGGCCTTGAAGCCCTCGGGGATGCAGGCGGCAAAGTCCTGAAAGGTCATCACGCTGCGCACCCGGTAGAATACAAAGGTGAACAGCAGGGCGATGCTGCTGCCCAGCACCAGACCCGCCGAAGCGTTGCAGTCCGCAAAAGCGGTGATGAAGTCCACGCCCTCAAAGAAGCCGCCGGTGTACACCATGCCGAAGATGCAGGCCGCGATCAGCACCAGCACCGGCGCGATCAGGTCGATGACATGGCCGTTGGTATCATTCCCATCGTCCACATCATCGCCGTAGGGACGGTCGGCGGTGGTAAACAGGTCGCCGTTTTTGGCGTTGTCCTCGTTCAGCTTCATGGGGCCGAACTCCGCCCCGGTAAAGATGAGGAACAGGCTCATCACAACGGTCATGACGGCGTAATAGTTATAAGGAATGGTGCGCAGGAACATGGTGAAGCCGTTGATGCCGGAGCCCGCCGGGACGCTGGAGGTGACCGCAGCCGCCCAGCTGGACACCGGCGCAATGATGCAGATGGGCGCGGCAGTGGAATCGATCAGGTAGGCAAGCTTTGCACGGGACACCTTCTGCCGGTCGGTCACCGGGCGCATCACCGAGCCCACGGTCAGGCAGTTGAAGTAGTCGTCCACAAAGATCATCACGCCCAGCAGCAGGGTGGCAAACTGTGCGCCCGCCCGGCTGTGGATGTGGGTGGACGCCCAGCGCCCGAACGCCGCCGAGCCGCCCGCCTTGTTCATCAGCGCCACCAGAATGCCCAGCATCACCAGAAAGGCCAGAATGCCCACGTTGCCGGAGTCCGACAGCTTGGTGATCATGCCGCCGTCCTCGTTGAAGAACAGGGTGTTCAGCGCCAGTTCAAGGTTGCCGTTGGCATACAGCAGCGCACCGGAAGCAATGCCCACCAGCAGCGAGGTGTACACCTCCTTGGTGTTCAGCGCCAGCACGATGGCAATGACCGGCGGCAGCAGGGAAAAGAAGGTGCTGTACACCGCACAGGTGTAGGTGGCGGGGTCGGCCACCTTGCCGGGGGTCACCGCCGTGCACCACAGCAGCAGGGCAAAGACGAACAGCGCCCCCACCCAGGATAAGTTTTTGTTTTTCATAAGCTCCTCATATCAGGTGTCAATCATTGTCTGCGGGGTTCGTCCGGCGTATCGGGGCGCAGGCTGCGGGGCAGACTACCCACAGAAACGCAAAGGGGGTGTGCACCGTGCCGGATTACAAGGCCATGTACTTTGAGCTGTTCCGCGCCAGTGTGCAGGCTGTGCAGCTTTTGCAGGACGCGCAAACCCGCGCCGAGCAGCAGCTGCTGGCCGCAGACTTGCCGCCGCTGCGGCTGGACGAAACAGACAAAAGCGACTCTTAGCCCTTTTTGGCCTCGGCCTTAGCAGCAAACTTTTCCTCAAAGATGACAAAGCGCTCGTGGGTGCCGCCGCCCACAGGGCCTTTCTCATCCGCAAGCGTCACCTTAAAGGTCAGCTTGCGGCCCTCCACTGCCACCAGCTCGCTGCGGCAGGTCACGGTCATGCCCACAGGGGTGGGTGCGGTGTGCTCCAGCTCCAGCTTGGTGCCCACCGTGCCGCTGCCTGCTTCCAGTGCAGGGGCAACGCTCTGCCAGCAGGTCTTTTCGGCCAGTGCCACCAGTGCGGGGGTGGCAAACACGTCCAGCGTGCCGCTGCCCATGGTCTTTGCAGTATTCTCTGCGCTCACGCGCACGCTCTGCTCGCCGCAGATACCGGTTTCCAACTTCATATACAGTTCCTCCTTATGCGTCCTTTGAACGCAGTTGTGTTATTTGTGGTCATACACCTTTATAAGATATCACAAAACGCGCCGGAATGCACTATTTTTTGCATATTTTTTCAGCGTCTCTTACAGAGGGCGGACGATTTAGAATGTGCTCCGCGTTCGCTCTGCACATATTCAGCGGAAAGAATATTTTAAATTTCGCGTTTGTCGCGCTCTGCGGAGCGCTCCAAACGCATTTTCACGGGAGGGGTCGTAGCGGCAAACGGCATTTGCACACTTTACCGGGCTCGCCCTCTCAGTCAAAGCCTTCCGGCTTTGCCAGCTCCCCCAAAGGGGGAGCCCTTGGCATGGCGGTAAAGTTTCCGGCTTAAGTGCAAAGTGACCGGTTTCGCCAGAGGCTCTCCCTTTGGGAGAGCTGGCGCGTTAGCGCCTGAGAGGGCGAGGACGTTTGCGGGGAAGATACCCCCTCAGGTTCACTACGTTCGCCAGCTCCCCCGAAGGGGGAGCTGGCACGCCGTCAGGCGTGACTGAGAGGGTAAACCCGCACCCTGTTTGCAAATTAAATTTGCATCTTTTTTGCGTTTTACGGCGATTTTCAGCAATTCTGCGGCAATGTAAAAAACTTTGCAGATTTTGCTTGACAGGGAGCCGTCCGCGTGTTATCATGAACACATGAACAGATGCTCATATATCGAAACGAAGGGAGAGGACAGCATGACCGGGCTAGAACAAGCCGCACCGGAAAAGGAAAAGCAGCCGGTGGAGATGCCGGACGATGAGGTGCTGTACGAGCTGGCAGATCTGTTCCGCGTGTTCGGCGATTCCACCCGCATCAAAATCTTGTACGCCCTGCATGACAGCGAACTTTGCGTGCAGGATATCGCGGACGCCGTGCAGCTGAGCCAGTCTGCCGTCAGCCACCAGCTGCGGGTGCTCAAGGATTCCAAGCTTGTGCGCTTCCGGCGGGAGGGCAAAACTGTTTTCTACGCACTGGACGATGACCATGTGCGCAGCATCCTCTCCATGGGGATGGACCATATCGAAGAATGACCGGGCACACGCCCGCACAAAAAGAAAGGCTGGTACTTATTATGAAAAAGACCTACAAGATCGAAGTGGACTGCGCCAACTGCGCCCAGAAGATGGAGGATGCCGCCAACACCGTTTCTGGTGTGGAAAAGGCTACCGTCAGCTTTATGACCCAGAAGATGAAGGTGGAGTTTGCCGAGGGTGCCGACCCCCACGCCACCATGGAGAACGTGCTGTCTGCCTGCAAGAAGGTAGAGGACGACTGCGAGATCTTTGATATCTGATGTGCGGCAAAGCTCTCCCGGTCGGTACGGACTGGGGGAGTTTTTCTGTGGAAAAATCCGCCATTTTTCAACAATTTCCACCGGGTTTTCAACAGACTTTGCGGAAAAAGAGAAAAAGAAGCGTGGAAAAGCGCTTTTTTACAGGAAAACTGTGTGGAAAACGCGGGTAAAACTGTGGAATACCCATTTTTCGCTGAAAAACTTGTGGAAAACCACCCGTTTTTCATCCGCTGCACCGCAAAATGAGGAGCGTTGCTTATGAACAAGAAACAAAAAAAGACCCTTGAGCGGATCCTGATCGCCGTGGCGCTGGTGATCGTGCTCAAGCTTTTGCCCGCCCTGCCCATGCCGGTGGAGCTGGCGCTCTACTGCATCCCCTACCTTGTGGTGGGCTGGGACGTGCTGCGCAAGGCGCTGAAGGGCATCAAGAACCGCCAGCCCTTTGACGAGTGCTTCCTGATGGCGGTCGCCACCGTGGGCGCGTTTGCACTGGGCGACTATGTGGAGGGCTGCGCCGTTATCATCTTCTACCAGATCGGCGAACTGTTCCAGAGCGTCGCTGTGGGCAAGAGCCGCCAGAGCATTGCCAGCCTGATGGATATCCGCCCGGACTACGCCAACATCGAAGGCGAGGACGGCAAGCTGGAACAGGTAGACCCGGATGATGTCGAGGTGGGCACGGTCATCGTGGTGCAGCCCGGCGAGCGGGTGCCCATTGACGGCGTCATCGTGGAGGGCAGTTCTGCCCTGAACACTGCCGCCCTGACCGGCGAAAGCCTGCCCCGTGACGTGAACGCCGGGGACGAGGTCATCAGCGGCTGCGTGAACATGACCGGCCTGTTGAAGGTGCGCACCACCAAGGAATTTGGCGAGTCCACCGTCTCTAAAATTCTCGACCTTGTGGAAAATTCCAGCATGAAAAAGGCCCGGGCGGAAAACTTCATCACCCGCTTTGCCCGGGTGTACACCCCCGCTGTCTGCTACGGTGCACTGGCGCTGGCGCTTCTGCCGCCGGTGGTGCTGCTGCTTATGGGACAGCCCGCCCGCTTTGGCGATTGGGTCTACCGCGCTTTGACCTTCCTTGTCATCAGCTGCCCCTGTGCGCTGGTCATCTCCATCCCGCTGAGCTTCTTCGGCGGCATCGGCGGCGCTTCCTCCTGCGGCATCCTCATCAAGGGCTCTACCTATCTGGAAGAGCTGGCAAGCACCGGCGTTGTGGTGTTCGATAAGACCGGCACCCTGACGCAGGGTACATTTAAGGTCACTGGCATCCACCCCGCCGAGGGCGTGACCGACGCTGCACTGGTGGAAGCCGCCGCGCTGGCGGAAAGCTGGTCGAAGCACCCCATCTCTCTGAGCATCAAGGCTGCCTATGGCAAGCCCATCGACGCCGCCCGGGTCACGGACGTGCAGGAACTGGGCGGTCATGGCGTGACCGCGAAGGTAGATGGCAGGACCGTTGCCGCCGGTAACGCCCGCCTGATGGAAAAGCTGGGCATCACCGTGCCCGCCGTAGAGGGCGTGGGCACCATCGTGCACGTTGCCGTAGAGGGCAGCTATGCAGGTTATCTGCTGATTGCGGACGTGGTAAAGCCCCACAGCGCCGATGCCATCCGCGCTTTGAAGGCTTCCGGCGTGCGCAAGACGGTCATGCTGACTGGCGATGCACAGCCGGTGGCGCAGGCGGTGGCGCAGCAGCTGGGTCTGGACGAGTACCACGCCGGTCTTTTGCCCGGCGACAAGGTGGACCAGATCGAAAAGCTGCTTGCCGCAAAGCAGCCCAAAGAAAACCTTGCCTTTGTGGGGGACGGCATCAACGATGCACCGGTGCTGTCCCGCGCAGACGTGGGCATCGCCATGGGTGCGCTGGGTTCGGACGCCGCCATCGAGGCCGCAGACGTGGTGCTGATGGATGACGACCCCGCCAAGATCGCGCTGGCTATGCGCATTGCCCGCCGCACCCTGCGCATCGTGCACCAGAACATCGTGTTCGCGCTGGGCATCAAGGCGCTGTGCCTGCTGCTGGGTGCACTGGGCATTGCCGGAATGTGGGCAGCCATCTTTGCGGACGTGGGCGTGATGGTCATTGCCGTGCTCAACGCCACCCGCGCCCTATATACCAAAGACCTTGCCGGAAAGTAATGGTCTAAGCTACACATCCTTAGCAAAAAGAATATTTTTTGAGGTTCAGGAAGGTCTGCGGACTTTTCTGGACCTCTTTTTTTAACAGAAGCAGCCGCGCAGGGGGGGATCTTTCTGCTGTCCGTTTCAAAAAGCGACGAATCAGCCAAAACTAACCGCAATGTGTTTCAAGAAGTAACATACTGCGACAAGAAAATTGAACAAATTCTGAATATGTTTCAAAAAAGAACGCAACAAGCCAAAAAATGATTGTGACGCACAGCGGGAAACTATATACTTTTAATCAAGAAAGCCGCATCGGAATTGTGCAAAGGGTCGGGCTCTTGCGCAACAGGTACTGCGGACACAAAAAAAGGAGGACACGTTCTATGACACTTCCCATGATCATTGCTCTGGCAGTGACTGTCCTCATGATCATCCTGATCATGGTGGATAAACTGCCCTTCGGCGCACCCCCGCTGCTGGCGCTGCTGCTGCTGGTGGTGTTCGGCGTCACCGACATCAAGACCGCCTTCGGCGGCTTCGCAAACCCCACCATCGTCATGCTGGCATCCTTCATGGCCATCATTGCGGCCTTGCAGAAGACCAGCTTCATCGTCAAGTTCAAGCAGACCATGTTCAACATGGCCAGCAAGGGCGGCTTTAAGGCATACGTCCTGCTGATCCTCATTGTTATGCTGGGCTGCAGCCTGTTCGGCACCGGTTCCACCGCCTACTATGTGCTGGTCATCGGCCTGCTGTCCACTCTGCCCTACTCCAAGCAGCTGCCCCCGTCCAAGGTGCTGATGCCTGCGGGCTTTGCAGCAAACCATCCCCTGCTGCCCTTCAACACCGCGCTGCAGTACGGCATCGTCATCGCCGTTCTGCAAAGCGCAGGCGTTGCGGCAAACGTCAATCTGGTCAAGTTCTCTCTGGTCAACCTGTGCCTGTCCATCAGCTTCCTGGTGTGGTGCATCCTGGCTTACAAGATCATGCCTGACCACCCCATTGCCGAGGCCAAGGAAGAGGCTCTCCACGCCGGTGAGCAGAAGGTTGCTCTGACCAAGAATCAGGAGCTCATCACCTACTTCAGCTTTGTGCTCGCCGTTGTGGGCATGATCCTGCAGAGCAAGATCGGTGACGCAGGCTACGCCATCACCGGTCTGGCCGTGGGCGTCATCCTGATCTCCGGCGTTATGGACTTCAACGAGATCCGCAACTCCATCAGCGCACCCATCATCCTGATGTCCGCAGGCGTCATCGGCATTGCCGATGCTCTGGGCAACACCGGCCTGACCAGTCTGGTGGGCGAGACCGTTGCCAAGATGCTGGGCGCCAACGTCAACCCCTTCGTGCTGATCTTCGCTTTCTGCATCCTGACCAGCCTGCTGGCTACCCTGACCGGTTCCACCATCGGCACCGTGTACGTCTTTGCTCCCATGGCCATTGCCACCTGCGTCAATCTGGGTCTGGACCCCACCGCAGCCGCTGCCGCTATCGTGGTCTCCGGCTGGTGCGGACACTTCCTGCCCATTGACGGTATGCCCGCCATGATCATGGGCGCCGGTGACTACAAGATCACCGAGTTCTGGAAGTTCACCATTCCGCAGTATTTCATCCGTCTGCTGGCGCTGACGGTGGGCGCTGTGCTGATCTTCCCCATGAAGTAACAGGAGAAACACCAAATGAAAAACACGTTTGAGCTGGAGCACGTCGGCATCAACACCGACAACGCAGGCGAGGCCGAGCAGCTGGCGCTGCTGCTGTGCAAGCTGTTCAACTTAGAGCCCCGCCACGGACAGAAGTCCGAGTTTGCCGGCAACTATTTCGAGTGCATGAAGAGCCCCTTTCTGGGCAAGAACGGCCACATCGCAATGCGCACCCCCGACCTGAAGGCTGCGATGGAGGAGCTGGAGGAAAATGGCTTTAGCTTCCGCATGGAGACTGCTGCCTATTTTGAGGACGGCCGCATCAAGAACGTATATCTTGACGGCGAGTACGGCGGCTTTGCCATCCACATCATGCAGAAATAACGCCAACTGACCGATCTTGTGCAGAACCGGGAATGGAGCGATCCGTTCCCGGTTCTGCAGGTTCATGCCCCGCGAAAATTCAGAGGAGAAAAATTATGCTGGTTCCTGTATTGTTATTTATTGTCGGTCTGCTGTTCCTGATCAAGGGCGGCGACTGGTTCGTGGACGGTGCTTCGGCACTGGCACGGCGGTTCCACCTGCCGGAGCTGCTCATCGGTGCAACGGTGGTGTCCATCGGCACCACCCTGCCGGAGGTCATGGTATCCACCATGTCCGCTGTCTCCGGCCATGGTGAGATCGCCTACGGCAACGCCATCGGCTCGGTCATCTGCAACTCTGCCCTGATCGCCGCCATCACCATCGCCGTCCGTCCGGGCAAGGTAGACCCCAAGACCCTGCGGGTGCCGGTAGCCTTCTTCTTTGCCGCAGCCGCCATCTACTGCGTGGCTGCCTACGCCATGGGCGAGTTCACCCGCCCGCTGGGCTTTGTGATGCTGGCCATGTTCGTAGCTTACATGGTGGCAAACGTATTGCAGATGAAAAAAGCCCCTGCCGCCGCCGAAGCGGAGGCCGAGGCTGAAAATGCCGGGGAAGAGATGTCCCTTACCAAAACGCTGGTGCTGCTGGTGCTGGGCGCTGTGCTGATCGCACTGGGCGCAAACCTGCTGGTGGATAACGGCACCCTCATCGCACAGGCACTGGGCGTGCCGGAGTCGGTCATTGCGCTGACCTTTGTGGCGCTTGGCACCTCCCTGCCGGAGCTGGTCACTGCCATCACCTCGCTGGTCAAGGGCTGCAGCGATCTGTCCCTTGGCAACATTGTGGGCGCAAACGTGTTCAATCTGGTGCTGGTCAGCGGCGTGTCCGTCACGCTGGCACCCTTCACCGTGCCGCAGAGCTCTACTTTGTTCGGCATCAATTCCAGCCTTGTGCTGGAGATCCCGGTCATGCTGGCTGTCATGGCGATCATGACCCTTCCCGCACTGAAGCGCGGCAAGCTGTCCCGTGCGCAGGGCATTATCCTGCTGTGCATCTACGCCGCCTTCTGCGCCATCCAGTTTACCATGTGACATTCCCGGAGATACTTCCTGAAAAAAGGCTGCTGCACGAAAGTGCAGCAGCCTTTTTGTGGTTCTCTGGTTTTCAGCCCTTGCAGCCCTGTTCCTCCCAGTCGCCGAAATCGTTGGCATCGGCGATCTTGGTGACGTCGATCTTGCCGTTCTCATCCTTGGGGGCAACAGCGGGGCCGGCCTCCACGGGGTTGGCGTTCGGGGCTTCGGGGTCGTAGGCGGGGCGCTGGGCAGCGGTCTCCGGCTGGGTCTGGGGTGCGTTCTCAGCAGGGGCAGGTGCTTCCGGTGCGGCTTCCTCGGCAGCTTCTGCGGCGGCATCGGCAGCCTTTGCTTCTTCCTTGGCTTCGGCTTCCGCGTAGGCTTCGGCGGTCTTTTCGACCTCCTCGGCGTCCTTTTCGGCTTCCTCCGGGAACTCGACCTCCTCCACATGGAGCGGGTCTTTCTGGTTCAGGATCTTGTCCAGCACCACGATGGCAGCGCCGGTGACGGCCACGGCAGCAGCCGTGCCAAGAATACGGAACAGAGTTTTCATACCAGAACCTCCTTGTTATAAAGAAACGTTAAGAGAACGTTACGACCTCTTCCAAAGGCTTTTCGGCGGGCTCCACCGACACGGCGGTCAGCACCGGGCCCTTGCCCCGGTAGATGTTGTGGAACTTGTACCCCACCTTGGCGGTCACCCGCACCCAAGCGCGCTGCTCCAGCGCCTTGTAGCCATCGTAGCTGCAGGGGAAGCCCACAAACTGGATGTCCTGCACGCAGCAGGTCATGGCAAAGCGGCCGGGCACAAAGCTGTTTTTGCCGGCGCGGTTGGTCTGGCAGACCTGTGCCAGAAAACGCACCGTCTTGCCGGTGTACTTCTGGGGCTCGTCCTGACAATCCATGTACCAGATGCCGAAATCGTCATCCGGGATGTCGATGGGGTCGGCGTTGATATCAAAGGGCAGCGGGTCGGGGATATCGTCGTAGGCTACGCTGCCGTCCTTGAACTCGTAGGCGATATCGCACTTGCGGGAGGCCTGCCGTACCAGCTTGTGCAGCTCCTGCCGGGCGTCATCGTTGTTCACGGCTTCGGCGCGGTTGAACACGATCAGCTCGCTGCGGGCGATCTTGTCCAGCATCAGGCTGCGCATGGAGTTGTCGCGGGCGTAGGTCAGGGCGGTGGTGCCGTCGGCAGTGGCGATGCACTGGTACACCAGCCAGTTCTCGGGCAGGGCATCCGCTAAATCCTGCAGCAGCCACATTCCGTTGTACTCGATGACCACGCGGCCTGCGTCTGCTTCCTTGCCCAGCTTTGCAAGGTTCTGGGGGTTCAGCTCGGACTTATCCTCCAATACCTTCACGGTCACGCCGGGGAAGGCGAACTTCTTCTCGTTGTACTCCTCTTCGCCCTCCTCGCAGATCAGCAGCAGGGTCTTGTCGCCGGAGTCAAAATTGGGGTCTTCAAAGGTCTCCTGAATAAACTTGGTCTTGCCGCTTTCCAGAAAGCCCACAAACAGGTAGACCGGGATCTCTTTTGCCATAATAAATGGTTGCTCCTTTTATCAATGATAGGCCCCCCTTGGGGGAGCTGGCAATGCCGTCAGGCATTGACTGAAGGGGTCAGCAGCCGAACAGCTGGGCGATGGCGGTCTCGTTCAGCTTGGAGCCGATGACCACCAGCTTGCCGCCCACGTCTGCGCTGCGGCTGCGCACTTCCCACTCGCCGGGCACATAGTCGAACTCCAGCCAGCCGTCTGCGCCGCCGTCCACGATGCCCTTGCTGCGCAGGATCATGCCGTAATTGCCGGTATCCAGCTCGGTGAGGGCGTGCTCCACTTCAGCCTTTGTGAACTTGCGGGCAGTCTCCACGCCCCAGCTGGTGAACACTTCATCGGCGTGGTGGTCGTGATGATGATGACCGCAGCAGCAGTGGTCGCCGTGCTCGTGGTCATGCTCGTCATGATCATGGTGATGCTCATGCTCGTGCTCGTCATCATCTTCATCATGATCGTGGTGGTGGCCGCAGCAGCAGTGGTCATCGTGATCGTGCTCGTCGTGGTCGTGGTGATGATGCTCGTGCTCATCGTCATCGTCGTCATGGTCATGATGATGGCCGCAGCTGCACACACCGTTCTCATCGTAGTGATGATGGTGATGCTCGTGCTCTTCTTCCTCGTCCTCGTGGGCGTGCTCCTCGTTGGCCTTGGCAGCCATGGCGATCAGCTCGGCCTTGAAGTCGTCCTTGGTGGACATGGCTTTCAGGATCTGCTCACCGGTCAGGTGATCCCATGCGGTGGTCACGATGGTGGCGGTGGGGTTCTTTTCCCGCAGCATTGCCACGGCAGCGGCGATCTTTTCCTCGCTGGCGGTCTGGGTGCGGCTGAGCAGGATGCAGCTTGCGTGGCTGATCTGGTCATCGTAGAATTCGCCGAAGTTCTTCATATACATCTTGACCTTGTTCACATCGGCCACGGTGACAAAGCTGTTCAGCTGCACGTCCAGATGCTCAGCCACACCCTCCACGGCGCGGGTCACATCACTCAGCTTGCCCACGCCGGACGGCTCGATGACGATGCGGTCGGGGTGGTACTGCTCCACCACCTGCTGCAGAGCGGTGCGGAAATCGCCCACCAGAGAGCAGCAGATGCAGCCGGCGTTCAGCTCGTTGATCTGGATGCCGCTTTCCTTCAGAAAGCCGCCGTCAATGCCGATCTCGCCGAACTCATTCTCGATCAGCACCACCTGCTGGCCTGCAAAGGCTTCGGTGATCAGTTTTTTGATCAGGGTGGTTTTGCCGGCGCCAAGGAAGCCGGAGAAGATATCGATTTTAGTCATGTTCCAAATGCCTCTTTCTTTTTATCGCAATATTCGCAATTGTTAGCGCAAAGGGCCGCAGAGTGCTGACCCATAAAAATACTACACCTCTATTATAACAAGGCTGTCAATGGGAAACCGGCCTTTTTCAAGAAAAATTTGTAACTTTTTTTGCAAATTGACGGCGTTTTGGGGCGGGGACGAACTCCCGGCAGCGTCCTCGCCCTCTCAGGCGCTGCCGCGCCAGCTCTCCCAAAGGGAGAGCCATTGGCATGACGGAAAAGTTGCCGGTTGAATTGCAACTGTCGTTTGCCTTTACGACCCCTCCCGTGAAAATGCGTTTGGAGCGCTCCGCAGAGCGCGACAAACGCGAAATATAAAATAATTCTTCCGCTGAACATGGCCAGAGCGCAAGCGGAGGCCATTCCAAATCGTCCCCGCATTGCATTCTTCCCCGCAGAATGATACAATAGCAGCAGCAAACCATCGCCGCCGGACGTTTTTCCGGCAAATGACAGAAAGAGGGCTTTTGTTATGAGTATGAACACAGTTCCCGAGCGTCTGGCCGCGCTGCGTGCCGCTATGAAGGCAAACGGCGTGGACGTCTATCTGATCCCGGTGGGCGACCCGCATTCCAGCGAGTATCTGCCCGACCACTACACCTCCCTGACCTACTTCTCCGGCTTCCACGGTGAGAACTCCAACTTTGTGGTCACTATGACCGAGAGCGCCGTCTGGGCAGACGGCCGGTACTTTGTGCAGGCAGAGAAAGAGATCGCCGGCACCGAGATCCAGCTGATGCGCATGGGCGAGCCGGGCGTGCCCACCGCCGAGGAATACTGCGGCAAGGTGCTGCCCGAGGGCGGCACGCTGGGTCTGTGCGGTCTGACCGCCAACTGTGCGCTGGTCAACAACCTGAAAAAGGAGCTGGAGTCCAAGCACGGCAGCATCAAGACCCTGTTCCTGGAGGACGAGCTGTGGGTGGAGGGACGCCCTGCCCGCCCGGCTACCCCGGCATGGATCCTGCCCAAGGAGTACGCAGGCTTCTCCCCGGCAGAAAAGCTGGAGCAGCTGCGCGGCAAGTTGAAGGAGCAGGGCTGCACCGCCCAGCTGGTTGGCAAGCTGGATAATCTGGCTTGGCTTTTGAACCTGCGCGCCATGGATATCGAGTGCACCCCCTACGCCATGGCCTACTGCTATGTTACCCCCAGCCGCGCCGTGCTGTTCATCAATCAGGCGCGGGTCACCCCGGAGGCAAAGGCAGAGCTGGAAGCCAACGGCGTGACGCTGGCCGACTACGACAGCATTCTGGACGTGATGGCTGCCGAGACCGAGCCGCAGACTGTGCTGGCCGAGAGCGCTACTGTGAACTACGCCGTGTATCAGGTGTTGGAAAACAACCCCGCCCTGACCGTGAAGGACGCCGCCGACCCCCTGCTGGCCATGAAGGGCGTGAAGAACGAGGTGGAGCTGGCACACCTGCGCGAGTCCCATCTGCGGGACGCCGTGGCCATGGTGCGGTTCCAGATCGAGCTGGAGAACCGTCTGGCTTCCGGCGAACAGCTGACCGAGCTGACCGTGGACGAGATCTTGCACAAGTACCGCAGCGCGGACGACAAGTTCCTTGTGGAAAGCTTTGGTACCATTGCAGCCTACGGCGGCAACGCAGCCATGATGCACTACCACGCCACCCCGGAGGATCACGCCGTCTTGCAGCGCAAGGGCTTTTTGCTGGTGGACAGCGGCGCTACCTACATGGACGGCACCACCGACATCACCCGCACCTACCCGCTGGGCGAGCTGACCGAGGACGAGCGGCTGTTCTATACTTGGACGCTGCAGTGCCACATCGACATCGCCAAGGCCGTCTGGCTGGATTACTGCGACTGCCATATGCTGGACACCATCGCCCGCGAGCCGCTGTGGCGTCACCTCATCAACTACCGCTGCGGCACCGGCCACAGCGTCAGCTTTGTGGGCAATGTCCATGAGGGCCCCCACGCTCTGAACGGGCGCAACACCACCCTGATGCGCCCGGGCATGATCGTCACCGACGAGCCCGGCGTGTACGAGGCCGGCGAGGTGGGCATCCGCATTGAAAACGAGATTGAGTGCTACCACAAGGCCGACAACCAGTACGGCACCTTCCTTGCCTTCCGTCCCCTCACCTTTGTGCCCATCGCCACCTCTCCCATCGTGCCCGGCGTGCTGGACAAAGAGCAGGTCGCATGGCTGAACGATTACCACCGCAAGGTGTTCGAGCAGCTGGCACCCCGCCTGACCGAGGACGAGCGCGCATGGCTGGCTGAGAAGTGCGCCGCCATCGGCTGCTGAAAGCAGCTGCCGCTTGTGCGTTGAAGTGTAAACTGCTATAAAAAATCCGAACGGTCTGAATCCTATATGGCACAGGGTTCAGATCGTTTTTTTGTAAAATATCTCTTTACGGCAAAACGTTCCTTGACATTATCGGTTTTATCCGATAAAATATAGATAGAAAGATTCGGTGTGAGGATGTAAAAATGCGGGGATATGATGTTGACTTCTTCATAAGGGAGAATGGCGATTGCCCGGTAAAAGAGTTTTTGCTCTCCCTTGACAAAAAGATGCGGGCAAAGCTTTTGGTGGAACTCGACCTGCTGGAAGAAAACGGTCCCCAGCTCAGAGAGCCCTATTCAAAGCATCTTGAGGACGGGATCTTTGAGCTCCGGGCAAAGCAGGGGTCGGACATCACGCGCGTGCTGTACTTCTTTTTTGTAGGAAAGAAAATCGTCCTTACAAACGGATTCACAAAGAAAACCCAGAAAACACCCCGCGCTGAGATAGCGACCGCGAAAAAATACCGTGCGGAATACATAGAGCGAAAGGAGAGTCTCTCATGAGTGATTTTAGAAAATTCCTTGATGAACAGCTTGAGGACCCGGAGTTCAAGGCTGAATGGGACGCTTTGCAGCCGGAACGCGCACTGGTTCAGGCCATGATCGATGCACGCAAACGCACCGGCATGACGCAGCAGCAGCTGGCAGAAAAAACCGGCATCTCTCAATCCGACATCAGCAAATTCGAAACAGGCGGCGGCAACCCTTCCATCAAGACCTTGCAGCGTCTGGCGGCAGGCATGGGAATGATCCTTCAGGTTGAGTTCAAGCCTGTCACAAGCGCCCACTGAGCTGCGGACACGTTTCCGTTTTGACAGACATTGTTTTTGAAAATTGCGGTAGATCGTCTACCCTGCAAAGGAAACCGAACCATGATCTTTCACATTGCGATCTGCAGCCCGGACGGGGCGCTGCGCAGCAGGCTGGAGCACCAGTGCATGGAGTTCTTCGCCCGGCGGGAGGACGCCTGCATCGTGGAGCAGCTGCAAGACCCGGATGCGCTTTTGCAGCAGGATGCCGCCGGGCTGCGGTACGAGCTGTACCTTATCGAGCTTGCGGCGGTAGCCCGGCCCGAAGGGCTTACGGCGGCGGCAGAGCTGCGCCGCCGGGGCCGCCGCGCCCCACTGGCCTTTGTGGCGCGCACCCCGGCCCACGCATACAGCGCCTACCGGGTGGACGCCATGCAGTATCTGCTGCAGCCGGTGCACCAGACGGAGGTCTCTGCCCTGCTCAAGCGGGCGGTGGAGCCGGAATACGGCCCCACCCTTACCGTGACCACCGCAGACGGCGTGCGGGCGCTGGCCTATGCCGAGCTTGAATATCTGGAGTGCACCCACCATATCGTGCACTTCCACCTGACCACCGGGGAGGATGTGGCTTCCCTCTCGCTGCGGGTGCCCTTTTCCGCCGTGGCGCAGCCGCTATTGGCAGACGGGCGCTTTGTGCAGCCGCACCGCTCCTATGTGGTCAATCTGGAAGCAGTGCAGCTGCTTTCCCCCGGCGAGGTACGGATGCGCAGCGGGGCACGCATTCCCATCCCCCGCGGACGGGAAACCGCCGTCCGGGAAGCCTTCTGCGCCCGGGTAGGGTAAAAAGTAAAAAGCCGCTGCACATTCGTGCAGCGGCTTTTTGCTTAATGATTTATTCTTCTTTATCCCGGGGCTTTTTGCGGCGGGCGTGCTTTTTGGGCTTTCGCCGGGGCTTTTTGCGGGAGGGCTCGGGCTGGACAGAAGCATCGTTCAGGCGAGACACGGCATCCAGCAAAGCGCCCTGCAGGCTGTCCGAGGGCACACCGCTTTCTGAAAAGGCGAACAGGAATTTGTAGATCTGGGGCTGCAGCTCCTCGTACAGTCCAAGGCGGGTGTACACCTCCTTGAACAGCTGAAAGACCTGCGTTTTGTTCTCCACGATCCCGCGCAGGTCGATCTGGGTGTGGCAGATGCTTTTGGGGTTCTGGATATAGTGATACCCGGCATCGGGGATGGAAACGAACACCTCCGCGTGTTCGAGATACCCCATGTTGAAGAGCAGATCCTCCGCCCAATGGACATCGGGCGCAAAGCCAAGCTGGTTTTCCGCGATGATCTCCCGGCGGTAGAGTTTGTTCCACAGCACGCCGTAGTAAAAGGAGGCGGGCTGCTGCATCAGGCGGCGGGCGTAGTCCTCCCGGCTGTAAACGCCCTGCGGCAGAAAGCCGTACTTGTGCACCTCGGTTTTCGGTGCTTCCGGCTCGATGCCCAGCGATTCCTGCAATGTTTCCAGCGCGTGCCCGGTCTTGCTGGAGTTGGAGGGGATCACCATCCAGTACGGGGCGATCACCAGATCCGCGCTGTGCTGCAAGGCGGCCTGCACAAGGTTCTGGGTGTAATCGGGGTCCAGAACATCATCGCTGTCCGCAAACTGGATATAGTCGCCCTGCGCAAGGGCAAGCCCGGCGTTCCGCGTGCGGGAAACGCCCTCGTTCTCCTTATCCACCACCACGAGACGGGGATCCTTTGCCCGGAACTGCTCGCAGATGGCAAGGCTGTCGTCCGTAGAGCCATCATTCAGCACGATGATCTCCAGCTCCTGATAGGTCTGGCTGCAGATGCTTTCCAGACAGCGGGAAAGCCCCTTCTGGGCGTTGTACACGGGCACGATGATGCTGACGAGCGGATTCGTCATGACAGGGCCTCCTTTTTCACGACAGGATTTGAGTATTATTATTATCATACTCCTGCGCCGCCCGGATTACAAGAGCGCTGCGCTGGGAAATATTACACCTGCGCCCAGTCCAGCGCGGTCCAGTCCGGCAGGAACTGGTCGCATACCCGGCGCAGAGCAGGGGCATCGGCGGCACTGGAGACGTCCTGAATGCCCACCAGATAGAAGCCGGCATCGTGGGCAGTCTGGGCGGCGTAAATGGCGTCCTCGCACACGGCGCACCCGGCAGGGCTTGTGCCGCCAAGACGGTGCAGCGCCTCCATAAAGGGGGCGGGACTGCTCTTGCTCATCGCGCCCCGTGCTTCGATGTAAAAATCAAAGTATTCGTCGATGCCAAGGCGGGTCAGCACGGCGCGGCACTGGCTGCTCCATGTGTTGGAGCAAATGCACATCCGCGCGCCCTCGGCCCGCAGCCGGGCAAGGGTGTCCCGCACGCCGGGCTTCAGCTCCACCTTCTCGTACAATTGGGCGATCACCTCGCGCATTACGTCCAGATAGCCGTTCCTGTCCAGCGGCAGCGCATATTCCCGGATGAGGTACTGTGCGCCGTCCTCCATGCCCATGGTCAGCAGGGTCTCGTGCAGGTCTGCCTTCGGGGTGCGGCCAAAGCGCGCCAGCAGCGCCTCCGGGGCACCCTCCCATACCACCACCATGCTGTCGGTCAGGGTGCCGTCCATATCAAAGATCCATTGTTTGCAGTGCATACTTTCCTCCTGTTGTGCGCCCCTCCGGGCCGCAGTGATACACGTCTCTGGCTAGTATAGCACGAAACTTTCACAGGAAAAAGGCATCATCCCCGAAAAAACGGGAGAATTTTACCTAAAAGTATGGTATAATTATAACAATGTTGGAAATACCGGGAACGTGCACGGGAGGGTTTGATATGGAACGCAGAGATCCCACGCAAAAGGCGCTGGTGCTGGCAGGCGGCGGTGCGCGCGGCAGCTATCAGGTAGGCGTCTGGCGGGCTTTGATGGAGCTGGACTGGCACCCGCAGATCATCACTGGCACCAGCGTGGGCGGGCTGAACGGCGCCATGTTCGTGCTGGATCTGTACGAGACTGCCCGGGATATGTGGCTGACCATCCGCAGCCGGGATGTGATGGAGCTGCCGGAGGAAAACGCCGACCTTTCCGCCCTGCACCAGTTTCTGCGCCGGGTGGTAAAGGAAGGCGGCATGGACGTGACCCCGCTGGAGGAGATCGTGGAGCGGGTGCTGGACGAGGACGCGCTGCGGGCAGCGCCCATCCGGTTCGGCATCGTGACGGTGGAGCAGCGGGGGCTGCGCCCCCGGGAGTTGACGTTGGAGGATATCCCCGCCGGGCAGGTACGGGACTACCTGATGGCTTCGGCGGCCTGCTTCCCCGCCCTGCGGGCGCGGCAGATCGACGGGGTAAAGTTTCTGGACGGCGGGTACAGCGATAATATGCCCACCGGCCTTGCCAAGACCATGGGTGCAGAGGAGCTGGTCTGTGTGGACCTTGAGGGCGTGGGCATCACCCGCCCCAACCTGACCGGTCTGCCCACCACCATGATCCGCAGCTACTGGGAACTGGGGGATATCCTCCACTTCGACCCTGACACCGCCAAGCGCAACATGGAGCTGGGTTACTACGACACCCTGCGCGCCTTTGGCCGCATCCGGGGCTGTGCCTACGCGGTGGACAGCGGTGCGGACAGCAGCGCCGATGCCGAAGCCTTCCGTGCCGCCTTTGACGCGGTGCAGAAGGAGGTGCGGGAGAAGTACCCCGTCACCCTGACCGCCGATGCCGCTTTGCTGCTGGCGCGGATGAAGGACGACCAGCTTGCTCCGCTGGAAGCCGCCGCCGAGGATGCCGGGGTAGACCCCACCCGCTTTTATACCACCCGGACGCTGGCCCAGGCGTTTCTGGCGGCGTGCGACAAAGACCGCATGGAAAGCTTTGCCCCGCTGTTTACGGGCAGCAGCACCGCCGGGCAGGCAGCGCTGGCCGCTTTGCTGCCCAATACATTCTTACAGGCGCTGGTGTGGCGCACTTTGACCGCATCGGCTTTGCCGGAGGTGACAGAAGATGAAGGTTTATAAAGGCGTATCCGCTTCCCCTGGGCTGGTGCTGGGACAGGTGAGCCGACTGGAACATCATGTGGAGACCTTCAGCCACGGCCCTTTCAACCCGGAGCGGGAGCTGCGGCTGCTGGCAAACGCCGTGCACACGGCGCAGAATGAGCTGGACTCCATGGCGGAGCGCGCCGCCCCCACCGAGCAGGCCATCTTTTTGTTCCAGAGCATGATGCTGGACGACGAGGGCATGATGAACGAGGTGCGCTTTTGCATCAATGCGGGCATCAGCGCTTCGGCGGCGATGCATCAGGTGGGGCAGCGCTACGCCGACCAGCTTGCCAACATGAAGGATAACCCCTATATGCAGCTGCGCAGCGTGGATATTCTGGACGCCACCCGCCGGGTGATCAATATCCTGACCAACCGCCCCCGGGTGTGGCTGGCGCTGGATCATCCGGTGATCCTTGCCGCCGACCGGCTGATGCCCACCGACCTGTTCAGCGTGCCCTCCGGCATGATCTTGGGCGTCATCACCGCAGAGGGCAGCGGCCAGAGCCATGCCGCCATCATTGCCCGGGCAATGAACATCCCGGGCATCGTGCAGGTGGGCAAGGATTTTCTGGACGACTGCGACGGCCGCACCGTCATTCTGGATGCAACCAACGGCAACTGCATCCTCGACCCGGACGCCGTCGCCCGCCAGCAGGCAGAAGCCAGCATCTGTCAGCTTCAGCGCGAGGACGCGGAGATGAAGCAGCTGCACAGCCTGCCGGATGAAACGCGGGACGGCGAGCCCTTTGAGCTGCTGGCCAACTGCTTTGGCCCGGAGGATATCGACACCGCCATGCAGTCTGGTGCCAAGGGCGTTGGGCTGCTGCGCAGCGGCTACATGATGCTGCCCGGGCGCATTCTGGACGAGCAGGAGCAGTACTTTTTCTATTGCTCCTGTCTGGCGGCGGCAAACGGCTGTCCGGTGACCGTGCGCACCTTCGACTTTGGCTCCGACCGCACCGTGGCCGATGCCAATCAGGGGCCGCAGTCCTCCAAGCTCGGCCTGCGCGGCATCCGCAACAGCCTGCGCCAGCCCCAGCAGTTCCAGACCCAGATCTGCGCTTTGCTGCGCGCAGCCGCCCGGGGGCCGCTGCGGGTGATGTTCCCCATGGTGACCGATGTAGAGGACTGGGACGCCGCCATGAGCATCGTGGAGCACTGCCGCCAGAGCCTGCGGGAGCGGGGCGTGCCCTTTAACGAAAACACCCAGTTCGGCGTGATGCTGAGCATCCCCGCCGCCTGCCTGACCGTGGAGGACTTTATAGCCCACGGCTGCGATTTTCTGGTCATCGGCACCAACGACCTGACCCAGTACACCCACGCCGCCGACCGGGAGCTTGCCAGCGCAGAGCACTACTACCGCCCCGCCAGCCCTGCCATGAAAAAGCTGATCACCATGGTGATGGATGCCGCGGGTGCGCACCACGTCCCGGTGACCATCTGCGGCCTTGCCGTGGGCAACCCCGCCAACACGGCGCAGTACCTGCACCTTGGTCTGCGCAGCTTCTCGGTAAGCCCCCAGAACCTGCTCAAGGTAAAGCGAGCCCTGCTGGACACCGATGCCCACCCGGATGCAGGGGAAAAGGACTGAAAGCACTTTACAAAGCGTAATATAATGCAAAATAATAAGAGGCTGTTGCACAAACCTTTGTGCAGCAGCCTCTTTGGCGTTGTGTTTTTAACTTTAGCGGGCTCGCCCTCTCAGGCGCTAACGCGCCAGCTCTCCCAAAGGGAGAGCCTTTGGCAGTCCACGCAAACTTCACCTCTTTGCCAAGGCCTCTCCCCTTGGGAGAGGTGTCACCGTAGGTGACGGAGAGGGCGAGGACGCTGACCGCGTGCAGCAATTACTCCAGATTCCCCGTCAGGGTCATGACGGCGGAGAGCACCGCCAGCGGGGCGGTCTCGCAGCGGAGGATGCGGGGGCCAAGGCCTACCGTTTTTGCCCCGGCCTTGGCAGCCATTTCGGCTTCCTCGGCGGCAAAGCCGCCCTCTGCGCCGGTAACGATGGCAAGGCGCAGCTTCTTCCCGTCGGCGGGCTTTGCCGCAGCCAGCAGCTGGCGCAGGGGTGCGCCGCCGCACTCGTAGCAGAACAGCACAAGGTCGTACTGGTCAAAGCTGCGGCACACCGCCCCAAAGTTTGGCAGCGGCAGGGCTACGTCCGGCAGAACGCCCCGGCCGCACTGCTTGGCAGCTTCCAGCGCAATGCGGTTGTAGCGCTCGTTCTTCTGCTCCTCTTTTTTGGGGGCGGCCACGCAGTAGCGGCTGAAAAAGGGCACGATATGCGCCGCGCCCAGCTCCACCCCGTGCTTGATGATCTGTTCCAGCTTATCCTGCTTGGGGTAGCCCGCCAGCAAAGTTACCTCCACGGTGGGCTCGGCGGCGCTGGGGTAGCCCGGCTCTACGGCAAAGTCTACCCTGTCCTCTCCAAAGCCGGTGATGGTGGCGGTGTACTCCACGGCGCTGCCGTCGCAGAGGATGACGGTATCCCCCGGCTTTGCCCGCATCACCCGGGCAAGGTGATGGGCATCCGCACCCCGCAGAGTGGCGGTGCCGTCAGAGATCTCGGTGGTAAAGTAGCGGTGCGGCATACTGTGCGCTCCTTCTCATAATGTATGGATATCAGGCCTTTTTGCAGACGATGCACTCCCAGCCGCGCTTTTCCTTCACTTCCACAATGGCAAGCCCAGCCTTTTCCAGCCCGGCGATCACCTCGTCCTTGCGGCTGTCGATGATGCCGCTGGCAATAAAGGTGGCACCCTCCGCCATCAGGCCGGGCACGGCGGGTGCAAGGCTGAGGATGGCGTTTGCCACGATGTTGGCGGTGATGATGTCATAAGTGCCGCTGGCTTTATCGGACAGGTCGCCCACCAGCACGGTGAGCTTATCCTGCACGCCGTTCAGGGCTGCGTTCTCCCCGGCGGTGCGCACCGCCACGGGGTCGATGTCCACGCCCTCGGCGCTGGCGGCACCCAGCTTGAGGGCGGCAATGGCAAGGATGCCGCTGCCGGTGCCGATATCCAGCACCCGCTCGCCGCCGCGCACCTGCTCGTCCAGCGCTTCAAGGCAAAGGCTGGTGGTCTCGTGACCGCCGGTGCCGAAGGCAAGGCCGGGGTCAAGGATCAGCTTGACCCGGTCGGTATCGTACTGCTGCCACGAGGGCACCACAGCCAGACGGCTGCCGATCTCCATGGGGTGGTAGTATTTACGCCAGCCGTTCTGCCAGTCCTCCTGCTCCACGCCCTCAGTCTCCACGGTGTAGGGGATGCCGGCAGCTTCCATGCGGGCGGCGATAAGCGCCAGCGTTTCCACCTGAGAAGCGCCCGGCTCCAGATACAGATGGATGATCACGGTATCCCGGGGCTTGTCCAGCAGCTCCTGCTCGATCAGGTCCACATGGGCGATCTCGGCCACCTGCTGCTCGATGTCGCTGTAATCCTCGATGTAGATGCCGCCCTCGGCGATCAGGGTAGCAACGGCTTCGGCGTTTTCGGCATCAGCCTTGGCCACAGTCAGGCGGATATCGGTCCATTCCATAAGGCATTCTCCTTTTACGTTGTATCCATGCCGCCCGGCGGGGCAGATGGAAAAAAGTTCTCTTATCTGTATAGTACCCGATTCTGCGCTGGGATGCAAGCATTTGGACAAAATAGACATAAAAAGAAAAGATTTTTCAGCACTTAAATCAGGACGCGTGCAAAAAAAACAAAAAATACTGACAACCACGCCGTCAAACAAGGACTTTTGGTGCATTTTAATAGAAAAAAGAAAAAACCACTTTCTTTTTTTGCAAAAATATGTTACTATTCTGTTACGGAACTATGGACAGCCTGCAACCAGAGACTGTCTGTAAACACAAACATTCTTTAAGGAGGAATGTGTCTTATGATGAAGTATCTCCAGAAACTGGGCAAAGCTCTGATGCTTCCCGTCGCTGTGCTGCCGATCTGCGGCATCCTGATGGGTCTTGGTTATGCCCTCGCTCCGGGCGTTATGGGCGTTCCCGGTGCTGCAACCTCCGGTGCAGCTTACACCGTCGGCTTCCTGCTGGTCAAGGCAGGCGGCGCTCTGATCGATAACATGGCATGGCTGTTTGCCATTGGTGCCGCTGTCGGCCTGGCTGACAACGACGGTACCGCAGGTCTGGCCGGTCTGGTCAGCTACCTGATGATGCAGCAGCTGCTGAGCCCCGGCGTGGTCGGCATGGTGCGCACCCTGGAAGAGGGCACCGCTACCTACATTGCCTTCCAGAAGGTCGCCGGCAACTCCTTCATCGGCATTCTGGCCGCTGTTGTGGGTGCTGCCTGCTACAACAAGTTCAAGAACACCCAGCTGCCTGACTGGCTGGCATTCTTCTCCGGCAAGCGCTTCGTTGCGATCGCTACCGGTCTGATCTCCATTCTGGTGTCCGTTGTTCTGCTGTTCGTCTGGCCCGTCATCTTCGACGCTCTGGTCGCTCTGGGCAAGGGCATCGCTGGCATGGACGGCATCGGCGCCGGCATCTACGCCTTCCTGAACCGTCTGCTCATCCCCACCGGCCTGCACCACGCTCTGAACAACGTGTTCTGGTTCGATACCATCGGTCTGGGCGACCTGAGCCACTTCTGGGCTGGCGAGACTTCCGCTGATGTGGACTGGAGCCTTGGTATGTATATGTCCGGCTTCTTCCCCTGCATGATGTTCGGTATCATGGGCGCTGCTCTGGCTATGGTCAAGACCGCTAAGAACAAGAAGGCCGCTATTGGTCTGGTTCTGTCCGCTGCAATCTGCGCATTCGTCTGCGGCGTTACCGAGCCCTTCGAGTTCGGCTTCATGTTCCTGTGCTTCCCGCTGTACGTTGTGTACTCCGCTCTGTACGGCATCTTCACCATCATCACCTACTACACCGGTTTCCGTGCTGGCTTCTGCTTCTCCGCAGGCGCTACCGACCTGATCTTCTCTGCATCCCTGCCCGCAGCTGCTAAGACCTGGATGATCATTCCTCTGGGCATTGCAGCATTCCTGGTGTTCTACTTCGTGTTCTACTTCGCCATCACCAAGTTCGACCTGAAGACCCCCGGCCGTGAGGATGACGACGAGGAAGCTGAGAAGAAGGTCGTTCTGGCTAACAACAACTACACCGAAGTCGCTTCTGCTGTTCTGGCTGCTATCGGCGGCAAGGAGAACGTGAAGGACGTTGGTTACTGCGCAACCCGTCTGCGTTTTGAGGTGAAGGATAACGCCAAGGTCGACGAGAAGGCCGTCAAGGCTGCCGGTGCTGCCGGTGTTATCCGTCCCAGCAAGAACGCTTGCCAGGTCATCATCGGCACCAAGGTGCAGTTCGTGTACGACGAGCTGAAGAAGATGCTGTGATCCTGCACTTCTGAAAAGAATGAACTGCAAAAGTCTGGTTGATTTTGCAGTATGAACCGGGCCGCCGGGGGCGGGGTGCACAGCGCCCCCTCCCGGCGGCCCGCTTTTTATGCACGGCGGTACAATGTTCACACAAAAGGACTTTTGTAAAAACACCCGGCGTGCTATACTGGGTGAAAAGCAAAAAGCTGTTTTCGTAAGCGGGGTGCAATGCTTATGAAAACGGCTTCAAGGAAAGAACGAGGTGTTTTGTATGATCCTTCAGAATGCACTGGTCTATACCCCGCGCCACACCTTTGAGCGCGGCACCATCATCATCCGCGATGGCCGTATCGTGCCCTTTGCCGCCCCGGAAGAGGGCGAAGAGGTGCTGGACGCCGAGGGGCTGTACGCCCTGCCGGGCCTTGTGGATATCCACTTCCACGGGGCAATGGGCAAGGATTTCTGCGATGGCACCGAGGAGGCCATCCAGACGCTGGCGGATTTTGAGGCCAGCAAGGGCGTGCTGGCCATCTGCCCCGCCACCATGACCTACCCCGAGGAGATCCTGAACAAGGTAATGGACGCCGCTGCCGCCCATAAAAACGGCAAGGGCGCCGACCTTGTGGGCATCAACATGGAAGGCCCCTTCATCAGCCCCAAAAAGGTGGGCGCACAAAACCCGGAGTATGTGCAGTGCGCAGACGCCGCCATGTTCCGCCGTTTGCAGAAGCGTGCGGGCGGTCTGATCAAGCTGGTGGACGTTGCACCCGAAGAGCCGGGCAATCTGGACTTTATCCGGGAGTGCCATAACGAGGTGCGCATCTCCATCGCCCACACCTGCACCGACTACGACACCGCCGTCAAGGCCTTTGAAGCCGGTGCCACCCACATGACCCACTTGTACAATGCCATGCCCGGCATCACCCACCGTGCGCCCGGTCCTATCATTGCAGCCATGGAGCACGATGCCGAGGTGGAGCTGATCACCGATAACGTGCATATTCACCCCGCCATGGTGCGGTTCACCTTCAACACCTTCGGGGACGACCGCGTCTGCCTGATCGCGGACAGCGCCATGTCCTGCGGCCTGCCGGACGGTCAGTACAGTCTGGGCGGACAGGCTATCACGGTCAAGGGACCCCGCGCCACCCTGACCGAGCACCCGGACACCATTGCAGGCAGCAACACCTGTCTGTACGACTGCATGAAGCGCGCCGTGCTGGAGATGAACGTGCCGCTGGAAAGCGCCGTCCGCGCCGCCAGCGAGACCCCCGCCAAGAGCATTGGCGTGGATAACGACTACGGCAGCCTTGCCGCCGGACGCTACGGCAACGTGATCCTTGCGGACAAGGAGCTGAACATCAAGGCTGTCATCCAGAAAGGAAACCGGATCGTATGAGAGAGCCTGCGTTTATCTGGCGGCTGCTCACCGGCCCGGAGCTGACCGATGTGTATCTGAACGAGATGCGCCGGGACTTTCCTGCCGGGGAGCTGAAGCCCCTGAGCATGATCCTGAACAGCGAAGCGGATGGCACTGCCCACACATGGGGCGTGTTTGACGGGGACACCCTTGCCGCCTATCTGCTGATGGTGCGTCCCGAGGGCTGCCGGATGAGCCAGCTGGATTATTTTGCCGTAGTGCCCGCCTACCGCGCCCACGGCATTGGGGCGCAGCTGCTGGCGCAGCTGCCCGCCCACGAGGACACCGCCGAGGCCATTTTAATTGAAGCCGAGATGCCGGAAAAGGCCGAGGACGCAGCCATGGCAGTGCGGCGGCTGGGCTTTTACGCCCGCTGCGGCGCGTGGGACACCCACTACACCGAGCATCTTTTTGACGCGTGGTTCCGCATTCTGGTGCTGGACTGCCCGGGCTGCGCGCCCCTTGCCCCGGAGACTGCGGTGGAAGCCCTGACCGACTGCTACCGCCGCACCATCAGCCCTACCCAGTGGCAAAAGCACGTGCAGTTCTTTGCCCCGGATGGCAGCGTGTGCGGCTGAGGGCAAAACGCACATAACCATAACATAAAAGAATGCCCGCCCACCGTGGTTTCCCACAGGCGGGCGGGCATTTTGCGGTCTATCGTTTGTGCGCTGTAAAAGCGCTCAGAGGGCGGCGGTCTGGGGGAGCAGGCGGAAGAGCATTACGGGAAGCTCGCTGTTTGCAAAATCCAGCGTAAAGATGAGTTTGCCGTTCTTTGCTTCAAAAGGCAGCTCCGTCTGCGTGCCGTCCGGGGCAATGCGCACAAGCTTTTTGCCTTCCAGCAGTTTGGCGGGCAGCGCAAGCCTTACCAGGCCGGTGGGCTGCGTCAGGCTGCCGGCAGTCTCAAATGCCACACTCAGGTATTCCCCGTTCGTCCGTGCGGTCACATCTGCCGCAGAAAGACTGCCGCTGATAGTCCACGCCGTTGCGGCTTCGATCTTTTCCAGCTGCGCGGCGTTTTCTGCCTGCCCGCACACGGGGCAGAAGGTCAGCATTTCGCCTTCCGCAGTGCGGAAAGTGAACTTCCGGCAATCAGTGCTGCCAGTGTGCGCGCAGCCCTGCCGCAGACAATCGGCGCTCTGCGAGCCGGTTCCGTTCGGAGACCATGCACCGAACTGGTGTCCCAGCTTATCGGTCGGGTCTGCGGTGTAGCTGTCTTTGCAGCGGGAGCAGGTAAAAACAGTATAGCCGTCTGTTTCACAGGTAGGCTCTACGGTAACAGCCTGATAATCATGGTTCAGTGCGGACAGCTCCGCATAGGTGGTATAGTTGCAACGGGAACAGGTGTCGTAAGCGTTCCAGCCGATTTCCGTGCAGGTAGGGGCTTTTGCATCGTGATGCACCAAATCATGGTTCAGTGCGGGCTGCTCCGCATAGGTGGTATAGTTGCAGCGGGAGCAGGTTTCGTAAGCGTTCCAGCCCTTTTCCGTACAGGTGGGGGCTTTTGCTGCGTGCTGCTCCAAATCATGGTTCAGTGCGGGGATTTCTTGATAAGTGGTATAGTTGCAGCCCAAGCGGGAGCAGGTGTCGTAAGCATCCCAGCCCTTTTCCGTACAGGTGGCGGCTTGCGCGTCATGATGCACCAAGTCATGTTTCAGTGCGGGGATTTCTTGATAAGTGGTATAGTTGCAGCCCAAGCGGGAACAGGTATCGTAAGCATCCCAGCCGATTTCCGTACAGGTGGCGGCTTTTGCGTCGTGATTCACCAGATCATGGTTCAGCGCGGGCAGCTCCGCATAGGTGGTATGGTCGCAGCGGGAGCAGGTGTCGTAAGCGTTCCAGCCGGGTTTCGTACAGGTGGCGGCTTGCGCTTCGTGCTGCACCAGATCATGGTTCAGTGCGGTCAGCTCTGTATAGGTGGTATAGTCACAACGGGAGCAGGTTTCGTAAGCGTTCCAGCCCTTTTCCGTGCAGGTGGGGGCTTTTGCTGCGTGCTGCACCAGATCATGGTTATTTGAGTCTTTTTCGCCGTATTCCCCACCACACACCTCACAGACCGCTTTGGCGCTGCAGGTTGCTTTGCCACCGGTACACTTTGCAGTATCAACTTCGCGGCAGTAGTTCGTGCAGCTGCGGGTGTGCGTGCCGTTGCCGGCGGATGACCACTCGCCCCATGCGTGACCGCCGTAGTAACTCCCTCCGCAAGTATTGCACATTCCCAGAGTGTCGCAGGTCGCGTAGCCGCCGCTGCAGCTTCCAGTCTCTTCTGCGTTGCAGCGCTTGCATCTGCGGGTGTGCGTGCCGTTGCTGGCGTAGTTAGGCGTCCACGCGCCCCAGTCGTGACCGAGAATGCCGTATTCCGCGCCGCATTTTTCACAGGTTTTTCCTGTGGTACAGGTGGGGGTTTTGCCGTCGTCGGTATGCTTCGAATACTTTGAATCAATAACGTCGTTCTCCTTGCTGCAGCTCTTGCATTTTATATGGAGCGTATGAAAGCTCGAATCAAATTTTTCGTATCCAAGGATCTCACAGTCTGTAAACTTATCACAGTAGCGACAGTACAAGCTTTCCGCTTTAGCGTTTAACGCGATCCCCGGTATCAGGCACACCATTGCCAGCACCGTCAAGCACCCGATCAGCCATTTTTTCATGTTACTCCCTCCTTGTCATCAAACCTTGTTATCCTTTCAGATCAAACTGCACGGACAGCGATGCAAGCACGGCATCTACCACCTTCCGCGCCTGGGCAAGCATATCGATCTCCGCCACAAAAGCGATGACCTGCTCGCGCTCCTGCGCGGGGACCTGCAGCGCACTCAGGCTCATGCTCAGATAGCGCCGTATTTTGCGCTCCAGCGTAAAGTAGGGGTCGCACCGCCGTGCCATGTAGCCGCGCATCATGCCAGCCGTGCCCAGCTCCATCTCGTAGAAATCGCACTCGGCGCACCCGGGCAGATACGCGCTGAACGCCGCCTGCAGCTCGGCCGTGGTGCTGCGGTGGATGATCTCCGCCGTGGCGGGGAAGGTGTACGCTTCCACATAGATATCCCGCAGATTCTCGCTCAGCTCGGTCATCGCCAGCTGCAAAGCCGTTTCCACCGCGTAAAGGTACACCGGCGAGGGGGCGTTTGCCGCCAGCGGCCTTACCGCGCCGAACTGCCTGCTGAACATCATGCCGATCAGCTCGGTCAGCACACCGTCCTTGGTGCGGAAAATATTCTGGAACGACCCGGCAGAAACATCTGCTTCCTTTAAAATTTCTGCCACCTTGGTGTTCGTGTAGCCTTTTTCCAGAAAAAGCCGGACACAGGCGGTCAGTATCCGCCGTTTTGCTTCTTTGCTGTCGTATCTGCGCGCCATTGGAAATCATCCTTTTCTATAATTGGTTTCTGACCCAATTATATATTGATTTGAAAATCGCGTCAAGTAAACTTTTCAGGGCGTATTTTGGGCAGGTTGACAAAATTTGAACTTCCCGCCGGTGTGCAAAAAGTGTGCAGAGCCCCAGAAAACGGAAAATCCCACGAGGAATCATACGATTCCTCGTGGGATTTTGGTGCGCTCGAGGGAACTCGAATCCCTGGCCCTCTGATTAAAAGAATCCAAGGCGCATCATTCGTCAAATTTCAAAAGTTTGAAGAAACGTTATTTTTATCGCATCATCGCAAAACACGCCTTTGCACACACCGCATTGTTTGCATACAGTGTAATACTTTGCAACCGTTATCCAGCTATTCAGGTGTGCAAAAAGTGTGCAAAAATGTGCAGACGGGCAAAACAAAGCCCAATGGACAAATCAACCACCGGTTTTATGGCAGGGTTTAGGACATCCGAACAGACACCGTTTGATATAGAAATGAGGTTCACCATGAACAAACTGCTTTCCTGCCGCTTCAATATGGACACCAACCGGGTGGAAGCCCGGTTCGAGGATGGCACCACTCTTGCCATCGACTGCATCGCCGTGGAGGACGAGTACGGCAGCACCCCGGCACAGCGGGCAGAGCTGGACTGGCTGCTGTGCAACAGGCCGCTGGAGTACGCACAGCTTGTGCTGGGAGGAGAGATGGAGCACTATCTCTCGCTGGGATGCGACCACGGCAGGCTGGAAGATTAAGTCCCTATAAAGAACACGATGCCCACCGACCTATGGTTTGCCATAAGCTGGTAGCATCGCTTCTTATCCATAAGCAACTCGCTCTTTTCGGCTAACGCTTTTTTGTAAATGTTTCCCTTGCAGAATCTTTCCAGATTCTCTATAATAAGAAAGAGCTTTATAAATCTTCTTTCAAATGTTGAATCTGCTCTTGGAGGTGAGTAAGCCCATGACCGGCAGCGGCGCAAATAACCGTGATGTTAAAAAAATCAACCGCATCCGAACGATTCGCAGCATTTTTTCCTGCGACCGAATCTCGCAGCCGGAGCTTGCGGCAAAAGTCAACAACAGCTGGCCGACCGTATTGCAGAATGTCAAAGAACTGATGGCGATGGGACTGGTGCAGGAGGTCGGCACCTTTGAATCTACCGGTGGGCGCAAGGCGAGAGCATTTGCTCCCGTGCGGAATGCCAGACTTGCGGTCGGACTGGAGATCACCCAGAATCATGTCGGAGCAGTTCTGGTCGATCTGTCCGGTAACCTTCTCCACTATGAGCGTAAAAAGCGTCTTTATGAGCGATCGGACACCTATGCGGAAATGCTTGCCGGAATCGTGCAGGGGCTGATTGAAAAAGAGGGCTGCCCGGTCGAAAAAATCTTGGGCGTCGGCATTTCGCTGCCCGGTATTCTGGACAAAGAGGGGCAGACATTGGTTTACTCTCATGCCTTGGGTCTGCGGAATGTTCCTACCGAAGAATTCAGCCGTTACATCCCGTTCTCCTGCCGGTTCATCAACGACGCGAACGCTGCCGGACTTGCTGAAGTGCGCGACCTCGAATCTCCCCGCAGCCTTGTCTACCTTTCTCTGAGCAACAGTGTCGGCGGTGCGATTCTGACCGGTGGAGCGCTCTATGGCGGCGACCATCTTCGTGCCGGAGAGTTCGGGCACAACACGCTCGTTCCCGATGGCCGCCCCTGCTACTGCGGAAAAAAGGGCTGTCTGGATGCCTATTGCTCTGCAAAAGTCCTCTCCCAGCTGACCGACGGAAATCTTGCACTATTCTTTGACGGGTTGCGCTCCGGCAATGCAGCTTTGCAAACGGCATGGAATGAATACCTTTCTTACCTTGCTGTAGCAGTCAATAATCTGCGCATGACCTTCGACTGTGATGTAATCGTTGGCGGCTACGTTGGCGGCTTTCTGGCAGAGTTTGGCGAACCGCTCCGGGAAATGCTGGTCGAGCGTAATACGTTTGAGCCGGACAGTTCCTACCTGAAGTTCAGCCGCTATAGGCTGGAAGCCTCTGCGCTGGGAGCCGCTCTGCTCCATATCGAAGCCTTTATTCAGAACCTATAAACCTTCCCATCGAGGACGGCACCTGCCGTCCTCGATTTTTTGCACAATTCCGCCGCTTTTTCCTTGTGCAGTTTTCCGAATCCGCGAAAAAGGGCTTGACTTTGGTTGTGCGGTGTGTTAATTTGTAGTCACATTCATAAACACTTTATAAAAGTTAATAAACAAATAAAAACGGAGGTCATCTTATGAAAGGCACAATGAAAGTTGCAGTCATGAACGGCATCGGCAAGATGGGCTACACCACCCGCCCGATCCCCACACCCAAAGAGGACGAGGTTCTTGTCAAGCTGGAATACGTTGGCATCTGCGGCAGCGATATGCACTACTATGAAACGGGTGCGATCGGCAATTATGTGGTCAAGCCACCGTTCGTGCTGGGCCACGAGCCGGGCGGCACAGTCGTGGAAGTTGGCAGTGCTGTCAAGCATCTGAAAGTCGGCGACCGCGTTGCGCTGGAGCCGGGCAAGACCTGCGGTCACTGCAAGTTCTGCCGTGAGGGCAAATACAACCTCTGCCCGGATGTCGTGTTCTTCGCTACCCCGCCGGTAGACGGTGTTTTTCAGGAGTATGTGGCACATGAAGCAAACCTCTGCTTCAAGCTGCCGGACAACGTAAGCACCATGGAAGGTGCGCTGATCGAGCCTCTGGCCGTTGGTTTCCACGCCGCCAATCAGGGCGGTGCTCATGCCGGTCAGACTGCGGTGGTCATGGGTGCAGGCTGCATTGGTCTGGTCTCCATGATGGCGCTGAAAGCCGAGGGTGTTTCCCGTGTTTACGTTGTAGATATCATGCAGAAGCGTCTGGATAAGGCTCTTGAACTGGGTGCAGACGGTGTGATCAACAGCCGCGAAAAGGATGCTGTCCAGACGATTCTCGACCTGACCGATGGTCTGGGCTGCGACCTCGTTATCGAGACTGCTGGCACAGAAATCACTACCCGTCAGGCCATTGAGATGGCGCAGAAGGGCGCAAACATCGTTCTGGTTGGTTACTCCAAATCCGGCGAGATGACCCTGCCTATGAGCCTTGCACTGGACAAGGAACTGACCTTCAAGACCGTGTTCCGTTATCGCCACATTTACCCCATGGCGATCGATGCCGTTGCTTCCGGCAAAATCAATCTGAAGGGCATTGTGACCAACATCTTTGACTTTGACGACATCCAGAATGCCATGGACAAGAGCATTTCGGACAAGGCCAACATCGTCAAAGCAGTGGTGAAGATTGCGGAGGAAACGAAGGTATGAGCTTTCCGCAGGTTCTGACCGGTGTGGCGCACATTGGCATCCCAACAAATGATCTCGACAAGACCATTGCATTTTACAAGAAGCTGGGGTTTGTTTCTGCGCTGGAAACGGTGAACAAAGCCGCCGGGGAGCGCGTTGCGTTTCTTCAGCTTGGCGATCTGATGATCGAAACCTATGAAAACCATCGTGCGGCGGAAAAGGCCGGAGCAATCGACCATGTAGCTCTGGCAACGACCGATATCGAAGCCGCCTTTGCTGCGGCAAAAGAGGCAGGGATGCACCTGCTGCATTCCAGCATCCAGTCACTGCCGTTCTGGGAAAACGGTGTTCGCTTTTTCATGGTCGAAGGCCCGAATAAAGAGAGAATAGAGTTCTGCCAGAAATTATAAGCATCGCGTCAAGAGGAGAAAGGAGCGCGTCGTATGAGTTACACAGCAGAGCCGAAACAGCAGGATACGAACATCAAAGTCCCTCTGATCAGTAAAATCGCTTACGGCATGGGCGATGTGGGCTGCAACTTCAGCTGGATGTTCGTTGGCAACTTCTTGATGATTTTTTACACCGATGTCTGCGGCATCAGCATGGCGGCAGTGTCCCTCCTGATGCTGGTCTCCCGCTTCTGGGATGCCATCAATGACCCCGTGATCGGTTCGCTGAGCGACCGCACCCGTTCCCGCTGGGGACGCTACCGTCCATGGCTGCTGTTCGGCGCACCGGCAACTGCTGTGGTGCTCGTGCTGACGTTCTGGGCGCACCCCACATGGTCAGACAGTGCTAAGAGCCTGTATATGTACATTACTTACTGTGTACTGGTTCTGGGCTATACTTGCGTGAACATCCCTTATGGTACGCTCTGCGGCACCCTGACCCAGAACATCGAGGAGCGTGCGAAAATCAACACCTCTCGCTCCGTCTGTGCCATGATCGCCATCAATATCATCAACATCATCACCCTGCCTTTGATCTCTGCTTTTGGCGGTGATAATGCAGCACGGGGATATCTTCTGGTGACCGTCCTTTACGGCGGTATCTTCACCCTCTGTCACTGGTTCTGTTTTGCCAAAACCAAAGAGGTCGTCCAGCCCCCGGAGCGGAAAAAAGTCTCACTGAAAAAGCAGTTGGATGCAGCGCTTCAGAACAAGCCCTACCTGATTGCACTGGCGGGTCAGTTCCTGTTCGGTGTAACGCTGTATGGCCGCAATGCCGACCTGCTCTATTACTTCAAATATGTGGAAGGCAACGAGAATCTGTTTACCATCTACTCGATGATCCTGATCGTTCCCTCCATTCTGGGTGCTGCGGCATTCCCCTTCGTGTTTGAAAAGCTGGGCAACAAAGGGCACACCGCTTCCCTTTTCGCTGCCGGAACCGGCGTTTCCCTGATTGCGCTCTATTTCTTCAGTGCAGTTTCTTCTCCCATTCCGTTCTATACATTCGCTGCACTGTCCCAGTTCTTCTTCTGCGGATTCAATACCGCCATCTACGCCATCGTTCCCGACTGCGTGGAGTATGGCGAGTGGAAAACCGGTGTCCGCAACGATGGTTTCCAGTACGCATTCGTTTCACTGGGGAACAAACTGGGCATGGCGATTGGCACCTCTGCGCTGGCTGGTGTGCTGAGTGCATTGAGTTTTGCCCCCAATCAGGTGCAGAATGCTGCCGTGCAGAATGCGATGCACTATGCATTCTCGCTGCTTCCCGGTGTGCTGTGGCTGATAACAGCGATTGTCCTGTTCTTCTACCGAATCAGTAAGCGTTCGTATAACCAGATTATGTCCGAACTGAACGCTAAAAAAACAGGTTGAGGTGATACCATGTTTGATGTTGTAGCTTTGGGAGAAAGCCTGATCGACTTTACCCCGAACGGAACCAATGCACAGGGCATCGAATTGTTTGCCCGGAATCCCGGCGGTGCACCCGCCAATGTCCTTGCCATGAATGCCCGTCTGGGCGGCAAAACAGCATTCATCGGAAAAGTCGGCAAAGACGGATTTGGCGATTTTCTCCGCCAGACCCTTGTGGAAAGCAGCATTGATGTGTCCGGTCTGGTGATTGACGAAAAGATTCCCACGACCCTTGCCTTCGTACAGCTTGACAGCAAGGGAGACCGCTCCTTTACCTTTTACCGGAACCCCGGTGCCGATGTGATGCTGACTTCGGCAGAAGTCAACAGGAATCTGATCGACGATGCTGCCATCTTCCATTTCGGCTCTGTCTCTCTGACCTCCGACCCGAGCCGCACCGCCACGTTGGAAGCTGCGCGGTATGCACGGCAGCAGGGCAAGCTGGTCAGCTTTGACCCCAATTACCGTCCGCTTCTGTGGGAGCACCCGGCAGATGCCGTTGTCCAGATGCAGGAAGGTGTCAAGCTGGCGGATCTTCTGAAAGTTTCCGAGGAAGAAATGCAGCTTATCACAAACGAAAGCGACCTTGCCCGCGGCTCACAAGCCCTGCTCGAAATGGGGCCATCTCTTGTGCTGGTATCGCTGGGTGCAAAGGGTGCTTATTACCGGAACGCTGTGGGCGCAGGGCATCTTCCCACCTATGATGTGCCTACCGTGGACACGACGGGTGCAGGCGATGCTTTCATGGGCGCAATTCACTACCAGCTGCGGAGAAAAGCTGCGGAGGATTTGCGTACCCTCCCTGCATTTGAGCTTGAAGAAATCGTCCGCTTCGGCAATGCAGCGGGCAGTCTGACCACGACAAAGGGCGGCGCAATCCCTGCAATGCCCTCCATGGTGGAAATTCAGAACTGCATTGCCTCTATCCCACTGATGTAAAAGAAAGGATACCCTATGACAAAATTACAGATCAGAATGCGGCAGGTCGATCAGGTCAAGGACTTTGTAGATTTGCTGTCCAAATATCCCTATGAGATGGACTTAGTCTCCGGGCGATATACCATTGATGCCAAATCCCTGCTTGGCATTTACAGTCTCGACCTGAGCAATCCGCTTACCCTTGTGATTTATTCCGATTCCTGCGAAGAACTGCTGACACAGCTCCATGCGCTGCTCCCAGATTGCATCGTCTGATTTTCTACGCTTTTCTCCTTCTTCCATTTGCACCGTTCAATTCTGGTTCTCCTTCACCAGAATCGGGCGGTGTTTTGATTTGTATAAGTCTTACTATCACTGCTTTACTGCAATAAAATTTGCAAAACTATCTTGACGCTCGCCGCAATCCGTGATACCCTTTATCGCAAATCCCACCAATTTTGTAGAAAAGTACAGAGCGGCGAGGATTTATTCCCCATGAAGATTTTTACCGCCCCGCAACACACCCGATTCATTTTGCCGCCGATTCACCCGACAAAATCCATCGCTGCGCTGCATGGGCGGTATTTTTCTTTTTCACGAATAAAATCTTATGTAGTTGTTCAATCTTCCAAAATTTGTTTTTAGTTGTTGACTGCACAACCTCAAAGTGTTATTCTGATGCTTGAAAGAAGCAGGCTGTAGTGTCTGCACTGCGCCCAGCTTTCTTCATACTGAACCTTGAATCTTACATAAGCCGTCTGAACGAGATACTGCGCCATGACCTCACACTTTCTGTGGGCGAGCCGGACAACGCCGCTGCAAAACAGGGGTAGGAACTGCGTTCGGCGTGAACGGTGACCACGAGCAGGGGCTTTGCCTTTTCACACGTTTTGCTCTGCAAAATTTTCAACGTGCATTGCGGTTCGACTTCTGAAATTTTCAGTGTTGCACGGAAAGGGCGAAAGCAAGTATCGACCTGTGGCCACAAATTTTCAATGCTTGAAAAATTGCTGTCCACTCAGTCATCCTTGTTGGGGAGTGCCTTCCCCAAACCCTGCTCTAGCTTCGCACCGTTGGTGCGAATGCGGCGTGTCGCATTACATAGCCCTCTCCATCCCGGAGCGGGCATTTATCATTTTCACAGGAGGTCGAATATGGCTGAAATGAAAAGTCCGAATGTACACGCAAAGAAGAACCGCAATGACACGCCGCGAAAACGAAAGACACACATCATCAAAGTCAGGGTGACCGCAGAAGAAAAACTGCGGATCGCATACGCCTGCAAAGAACTCCACCTCACCCAGTCCGAACTCGTCCGCCGCGTCCTGTACGGCGTGAACGTCAAGCACACCGTCGTGGTGGCGCAGGGCGGCGAGGATGCACTGGCGGCGCTTGCTACCTTGTCTGCCCAGTGCAGCAAGGTGGGAAGCAACCTCAACCAGCTTGCACGGCACTTTAACTCCGGCGGCAAAGACACCGAGCAGCTCCGGGCGCAGATTCTGGAGGAACTGTCCGCACTCACGAACTTTCGGCTGAAAGCCGAAGAAACGGTTGGTGAACTGTATGGCAACCATCAAGCATTTGACCTCGAAAAACTCTAACTATGCCGCCGCCGAAAGCTATCTCACCTTTCAGCACAACGAGTACACCGGTCTGCCCATTCTGGATGAGAAGGGCAGACCCAAGCTGCGGGATTCGTACCTGCTCGACACCCTTGAGTGCGGCGAATCTTCGTTTGCTATGGCCTGCCTGATTGCCAACCGCAAGTACGGCAAAAACGGCGGGCGGGAGGACGTGAAGACCCATCACTACATTGTGAGCTTCGACCCGAAGGACGCAGTAGAGAACGGCCTGACCATGGAGAAGGCACAAGCCCTTGGCTTGCAGTTCTGCAAGGACAACTTCCCCGGTCATCCCGCCATCGTCTGCACCCACCCGGACGGTCACAACAGTGCCGGGAACATCCACGTCCACATCGTCATCGGCAGCTTGCGTGTCCGCACCGTGGAACGGCAGACCTTCATGGACAAGCCGTGCGACTGGGAAGCGGGCAAGAAGCACCGCTGCACCTCTGCCATGCTCCGGCACCTCCGTGTCGCAGTCATGGAGATGTGCGAGCAAGCCGACCTGAACCAGATCAACCTGCTGGAAGCCCAAGGCGACCATGTTTCGGAGCGCGAGTATTGGGCGCAGCGGCGCGGACAACGCCGCCTCGACCATGCCAACGCCAAACTTGCCGCCGAAGGGCAGCAGCCCACCCAGACCGTCTACCAGACCGAGCTGGACAAGCTGCGAAAGCAGATCTACGCTGTGCTGAACAAGACCACCACCTTCGAGGAATTTTCTGCATTGCTCATGCAGGAACACGGCATCGCCGTGAAGGAGAGCCGAGGTCGGTTGAGTTACTGCCCGCCCGGTCGGACAAAGTTCATCACCGCCAAGAAACTGAGCAAGAAGCTGGAAAAGGAACAGGTGCTGACCGCCCTCTCCCAGAACATCAAGCTTGCCGCCATCATCCAGCCCAGCAGCGAGAAGAAACCGGATAAGATCAGGAAACTGGTTGACATTCAGGCGAACGTTGCTGCAGGCAAGGGCATCGGCTATGAGCGTTGGGCGAAAAAGTTCAACCTCAAACGCTGGTCGCAGACCTTGTGTCTCCTGCAGGAGAAAAAGCTGCTCAGCGAAGATGCCCTGCACCAGCGCATTGCCGAACTGCAAACCCAGCACGACGATGCACTGGCGGTGGTCAAAGACTTGGATGCCCGCGTGGTCTCCCTCAAGGAGCTGCGCGGGCATCTTGTGGTCTATCGGCAGTACAAGCCTCTTGCACAGAAGCTCCAGACTGTGCGGAATCCCGCCAAGTTCAAAGAGCAGCACCGTGCAGAGCTTGCTGTGTACGAGGCCGCTTGCGCCTATTTCAAGGCCAACGGGCTCAGGACGCTGCCGGACCTCAAAAAGCTGGATGCCGAATACCAGACCCTTTCCTCGGAGAAAAACAGGTTCTACACCCGCTACAAGAAAGCGCAGATCGAACTGCGTGAACTCCGCACCGCACAACAGAACGTGGAAGCCTTCTTCCGCAAGGAGGAGCGCGGCCACGCCGTACCGCAGCAGGAGGTCAAATGAACAACACTCTGACGGATCGATGTGTGAATAAACCCAACCTCACCCACGCCCCTCACCGGGCTTCGTCCTTTCGCCTGTACCCCACCCATTGGGACGGAGGGTAGCACCTCTGTCTTTTCGGACGTAAAAAACGCCATCTCGACCCGGCAGGCAGCGGAGCTATACGGCTTCGCCGTAAACCGGAACGGCATGATGTGCTGTCCCTTCCACGGGGATAAACACCCCAGCATGAAGGTGGACAACCGTTTCCACTGTTTCGCCTGTCAGGCGGATGGCGATGTGATCGATTTTGTCGGCAGACTTCTTCAACTTTCTCCCTATAAGGCTGTGGAAAAGTTGAAGAACGATTTCGGCATGGCACTTGCCGACGGCAAGGTGCGGCTTGCTCCCCGCAGACCGCCCACCGTCCGGCAGCAGCTGCTGGACTATTACCGCTGTCTGCAGCGTTGGCGGGTCCGATACGCACCGCAGTCACCCACAGAAGAACTTCACCCCTGCTTCCTTGAAGCGATAAAGAACCTTGACATCGTTGAATATTATCTGGACTGTTCGGTGCTCCCGGACCCGCAGACCGAAAACGAGCTACGGAAGTATTGGGAGGGATTGCATGAGCGACTGGAAAAAGAGGAACGACGATTGGCGTGATGAGGACGAACTGGAAGAAGAGGAAGAATGCGAATGCCCTTGGGTAGACAGCAAGGGCAAAGTGCGTGAAACCGCTTACTGCCAGTACCTTTTAGAGAAACACCCCATGATGTGCCTGAAACAGAAGCTGTTCGACCAGAACGGCGAGGTAGACGAGGACGCACTGCTCTACGAAGTCCACAGCGACCTCCGTGACTTTGTGCTCGACAACCTTGCCAAGAAGGAAAAGCAGGTTCTGGACGCACTCCGTATCGAAACCTATACCCCTGAATGGAAACCCCAGCTTGACCGCATCCATCTCCAGAACGGGACCTACTTTCTGGACGAGCGGGGCTTTGTGCCGGAAAAGGAACTCTGCCTGAACCGGCTCCCCGTGGAATACCAGCCCGATGCCCCCGCACCGACCAAGTGGCTGGAATTTTTGGACGGTCTGCTCATCCCGGAGGACATTCTGACCTTGCAGGAATATCTCGGCTATCTTCTGATCCCGTCTACCAAGGCGCAGAAGATGCTGGTTATGACCGGCAAGGGCGGCGAGGGAAAATCCCGCATCGGCTTGCTGCTGAAGAAGCTGTTCGGGGAAGCCTCTCACTCCGAATCCATCCTCCGCATCGAAACGAACCGCTTTGCCAGTGCAAATCTGGAGTACAAGCTGGTCATGGTCGATGACGACCTGAACATGGTGGCTTTGCCCGAAACACGGAACATCAAGTCCATCGTTACCGCTGAAGACCGTTTGTGCATCGAGCGGAAGAATAAGCAGGCTGTCCAAGGTCTGCTGTACGTTCGTTTCATCTGCTTCGGCAATGGCAACCTTGTGGCCGCTCACGATGACAGCGACGGCTTCTGGCGCAGACAGATCCTCATCACGGTGAAAGACCGTGACCCTGCCCGGGTGGATAATCCCTTCCTCATCGAAGAGTTGTCCGAGGAGCGTCCCGGCATCCTGCTGTGGATGCTGGAAGGGTTGCACCGTCTGCTGGCGAACCGCTATCAGTTCACCATCAGCGAGCGCTCCATCCAGAACCTTGAAGCAGCCATGGCGGACAGCGACAACCTGACCCAGTTCATGCAGGCAACGGCGTATGTCCGCTTCAAGCCCGACACCGAGGAACGCTCCACCTATCTCTACCGCGCCTACACCAAGTGGTGCGAGGATAATCTGGAATCGCCTGTTCCGCAAAAGAAGTTCAGCCAGTTCCTGCTGAAAAATGCCGGGAAGTATGGCCTGACCTTCTCCAAGCACATCGAGGGAAAGTACCGCGGCTTCCGGGGCGTATGCGTCCACCCCGCCTTTGCTGCGGCATAAAACACACGAAAAGTGAAAATCTCCCGCCCTACGCGCCCTAAAGCCATGGTTTTGACTTGTTATCGCTGTTTTCTCCGGGCGCGTATCTGCCCTTTCCGGGCGGATGCAGGGCGGCAACGCGCCCTTCGGGGCGGGAAAGAAACCCGGATGCGCCCCAAAAGGGCGCGTCCATCCCAGCCATGCGCCCTGTAAAATCCACGCAGAAAGGTACTTTTGTGTAGTTTGGGGCGCGTGGGGCGCGTAAATTCAAGTTCTCGCACTTTTTTGGGCTGCTGCTTCGGGTCAGGAGCGGCAGGCCCTTACATATTTACCGGCCCACAAGGGTGCAGCTCAACCGGAGCTGCACCGGGTCTGGAGAAGTGCAAAGGAGACATGCCTATGACGAATGTCCGCAAAAATTCCGCTAAACTGACCCGTGAGGACTTGAAAATCGCGCCCGAATCTCCTACAATGGAATTGTCCGAAACCCCTGCCGTAGAACCTTCTGACCAGACCAGAAAAACCGTCCGACACGCCCCGCTCGTTTACCGGGTGGAAGAGATCGCCCAACTGTTGGCGATCTCCAACCGTGCTGCGTACAATCTGTGCAACACCACGAAATACTTCAAGGTGATCCGCCTCGGTACCAGCATCCGGGTAAGCAAGCAGAGCTTTGACGATTGGTTTGCAGCGGTCTGAGGGAGGGAACATCTATGGCATCTATTCTCAGGCGCGGAGATTCCTACTCCGTTCGTTTCAAATACAAAGACCATGCTGGCCGGATCTGTGAAGGCTGGGAGAGTTTCAAAACCAAGAAGGAAGCGCAAGACCGCAAGATCTCGGTAGAGAAAGAACTCTTGGACGGTACGTTCCTCATACCCGATGCAATGACGGTAGCGGAAATGCTGTACAAGTGGCTCCCCATCCAGTCCAGCAAGCACAAGTGGGCACCCAAAACCTACACCCACACGGTAGCCATGATTCAGAATCTTGTCGTGCCCTATCTCGGCAAGAAGCAGATTCAGAAGGTTCAGACGTATGACCTTGAACAGTTCTATGCCACTTTGAGCCGGACACCGCGCGGACTGTATAAGCAGGGTGTCAAGCAAACGCTCACCGACAAACAGAAGCGGCAGTTTCTGACGGGTGCTTCCATCCGGGAAGTCCATGCCATGCTCAAGACTGCTTTTTCCTATGCCGTTGAGTGGGGTCTGCTCCTCAAGTCACCGATTCCGAGAGAAGCCCCGAAATCGACCTCGGAAGAACGTGCCATCTGGGACGAAAAGACCATGCTTGCTGCGTTGCAGACCATGACCGACCCTACGCTCCACCTTGCTGTTCATCTGAGCATGATTCTCTCGCTGCGTGTCGGAGAGATCCTTGGCTTGCAGCCGGGAGACATCGACTTCGATGCAGCGGATGGACGTGGGACCATCACGGTCGGCAGGAGTTTGCAGCGCACCGAAAAGGCCGCACTCGAAAAGACTGACCCGAACCAGATCTACCACATCTTCCCCGACCAGCGTGAGGGCAGCAGCTCCGCACTGGTGCTGAAGAAGCCGAAAACCAAGAAATCCAGCCGTACCCTTTATCTGACGAAACCCTTGAAGGAAGAGTTGCAGGCTTGGCTGGAAAAGCTCAAGCAAGACGAAGCCGACATGGACGGCAGATACCGCAACTGCGGCCAGCTGTTCCGTCTGCCGAATGGTCTGCCTGTTGCCCCGGAAGCCCTTTCTAAATGGTACCGCACTTGGCGTGCGGAGCACCCGGAGTTTGAGAAGATCGTGTTCCATGGTCTGCGCCATTCCAGTGCAACCTACCAGTTGCTTGAATCCGGCGGCAACATTAAAGCCGTGCAGGGCAACACCGGTCACGCCACCACCGGCATCCTGATGGACACCTACGCCCACACGCAGGACAAGCCCCGGTTGGAGCTGGCTGAGAAGCTGGAAGCAGACTTCTATTCGCAGGACATCGGCTCCCCCAAATCCGGCTCTGCGCCGGTAAAAGAAAATCTGCCGGACAGCATCCAGATCACCCCGGAAGGGATGCTGAAAGTTGTCCGACAGATGAACCCCGAGCAGCGGCGTGAGTTCACCCGCCTGCTGTTCGCCTGAAAAAAGTATGGAAAAAACGCTCACGATGCACAGAATGCAGACAATGCAAGGAAAAACACGGCTTTCCCGCCGGTGTGCAAAAAGTGTGCAAAAGTGTGCAGAGCCCCAGAAAATGGAAAATCCCACGAGGAATCTTACGATTCTTCGTGGGATTTTGGTGCGCTCGAGGGAACTCGAATCCCTGGCCCTCTGATTAAAAGTCAGATGCTCTACCGGCTGAGCTACGAGCGCATATTCCGCAGCAAAACAATACTGCCGAATAATATTACCACAATTGACTGCAAAAAGCAAGAGCAGCGCCGAAAAAAGCGGAAATTCCCGCGCAAGCGCCCGGATTTGCGGCGGGAGAGATTTTCCGGCGCACAGCATTCGGCGGAAGCCGGTGCGCGCCGCCTATGACTGGGTGCTGCTGTGCAGCGTTTGCAGCCGGCAGTGCTCAGCCCCCAAGCCGGCGTGCGGAGCATACCCGGCGGCGCACGCTCCCGTCGGGCAGAAAAAGCAGTGCGGAGCGGCAGTGTCCCGCTATTATATTTAAGGTACGATAAAATGGTGAAACCTAAATTCCGATAGTTGACAACGTGGTAAAATGTGGTACTCTTAGGGTACAAAAAAGCTTTTGAGGAGGGTTTTTATTATGGCTATGAAGATGGATCGCCGTTCCTTTTTAAAGACCTCTGCTGCGGTGGCAGCGGCAGTATCTATGACCGGACTGCTGGGCGGCTGCAGTGGCGGTGACAATGGCACTGATCTGGGTGGCTTTACGGTTGCTGTGGGCGAATGGAGCGCCGTCCCTTATGATCAGGGTATAGGTACCGGGAAATCTTGGTATGCAGATTTCGCAGTGACTGTGCGTGTTCATAATTTGGATAATTCCAATGGCTTCAGTTTCCCTGCAAAATCCGTATTTGTGCTTAAGATCAACGGTCAGAAAGTCGCGCTGCAGGGCGGAGATTTGCTGAGCAATATCACGCTGGTCATGAAAAAGGGTGAGCGTAGAACGGGCATTCTGACCTTCCGTCTGGATGAGAGCCAGAAAAATCTCTATCAGGCAATGGAAGCACATACCGCAGAGATCAAGCTTACGGTTGGCGTTGACCCCACCGAGACCTATACCGGTGTTTACGAAGGCTATACTTTTAAGAAGGATTCCAAGCTTGCGTAATTGAACGCAAGCTGCCTAATACAGGAGGTGCATCGCTATGATCAACCGCAGAACATTTCTCAAGCTCAGCGCCGGGGCACTGGTGCTGACCGCCGCAGGGGCTTTGACCGGCTGCGGGGATACCGTAGTCGACAAGACCAGCGGCGTAGCCAAGATCGGTGATGTTACCTTTATCTGTGCAACACCGTTTCTGGGCGGCGGCGATAATTTTGCACTGACCTATTGCACAGAGTTCACTGTCCAGAACAACAGCGCTGAAAGGGTGGTCATCAAGCCGGAGGACATCACCTGCATCTTCCGCGAGTCAGATACAGAGGAAACGCTGTATTTCAAGCGGAACGAGCTGATCGCAGCGCCGGGACAGACGGTCGTCTACAATGGCTCGCAGAAGTTCTATCTGGAGACCAAGGAGCGCATCCCGGAAAAGAACAGTCCCGGCACCTATGAGCTGCGCGTGCGCTACAATGGCAAAACCGCTGTGTTCCTCTACGGGAACAACGGCAAAAACGTAACAGGCCGCGTAGAGTAAAACCCCATACATCCCGCCGCCGGGCACTTCTGGAAACAGGAGTGCCCGGCGGCTTTTGTTTTGTGCCACATTACCTGTTCTTTACATTGGGGCTGGCAGTATGCACAAAGTTTTACGCACTTTTTGCACGTCCATGGTCGCGGCAAGGACGGCAAAGCGGTAGAATAAGGCCGTTCCCAAGGAAAACACAAAAAGACAGTGCCGGGCGGGAGCCCGGGTTTTTAATGGAGGAAATTCTATCATGAAAAAGATTTCTCGTCGTTCGTTCCTGACCGTTTGCGGTGCAGCTGCTGCGGCTGCTGCTCTGACTGCCTGCGGCGGTTCTGCTTCTTCCGCATCCAGCACCGCTGCTTCTGCTTCCACCACCGCTTCTTCCGCTGCCGGGCAGGCAGCCGGTACCCTGAGCGGCAACGTTGCTACCGGCGGTTCTACTTCCATGAAGAACGTCATTGCTGCCCTGACCGAGGGATTTGCCGAGGTCGAGCCGGGCGTCACCGTCAGCTACGACCCCACCGGTTCCGGCGCTGGCATCACCGGCGCTACCGACAAGACGCTGGACATCGGCCTGTCCTCCCGCGCCCTGAAGGACGATGAGAAGTCCGCTGTGGACGGCACCATCGTGGCGCTGGACGGCATTGCCATCATCGTGAGCAAGGACAGCAAGGTCGCTGACCTGACTGTGGAGCAGCTCAAGAAGATGTTCACCGGCGAGATCACCAACTGGAAGGATGTCGGCGGCGACGACGGCGAGATCGTTCTGGTGGGTCGTGAGGCCGGTTCCGGCACCCGCGATGGCTTTGAGAGCATCGTGGACGTGAAGGACAGCTGCAAGTACGCACAGGAGCTGACCGCTACCGGCGCTGTCATCAGCGCTGTGGAAGCAAACCCGCTGGCTATTGGCTACGCTTCCCTGTCCGCTGTGGGCGACACCGTTGCCATGGTCACCGTGGAAGGTGTGGAGTGCAGCGAGGACACCGTGAAGGACGGCAGCTACAAGATCCAGCGCCCCTTCGTGTTCGTTACCAACAAGAGCGCTGCCCTGTCTGAGCAGGCACAGGCCTTTGTGGACTTTGCCACCAGCAAGGACGCTGCCGACCTCATCCGCACCGCAGGCGCTGTGCCCGTGAACGAGTAATTACCGGGTGGTTTGCCGGGGAGTTTCCCCGGCGAATGATCCGAGGGTGGGACCCTGTTGCCGCAGGCAATAGGGCGGGAGCTGGAAGCCCCGAATTTCGCGGGGAAAGCTCCCCGGTGAACCGCCCACCCCGCATCTGAACAAGAGAACTGCCGCGTCGGCCTGCCCTAAAAGGCTGGGCTGGTGCGGCTTTTTATAGGATCACGTTATGAAAAATACAACCTCTTCTCTGCGCCGGGTACGGCTGCCCCGCACCCCCGCCGACTGGCTGGAAGCGGTGATGAATTTCATCTTCTTCCTGTGCGGAATGCTGGCGGTGTGCTGTGTGGTGCTCATCTCGGTGTACATGGTGGTCTCCGGCGTGCCGGCTATCCATAAGATCGGCATTTTCAAATTTCTGTTTGGCACAAAATGGGCGTCCACCGCGGCAGAGCCGCTGTTCGGCATCCTGCCCTTCATCCTGTCCAGCGTCTACGGCACGCTGGGCGCTACCATCATCGGCGTGCCCATCGGCCTGCTGACGGCAGTGTTCCTTTCCAAGGCCGCAGACCCCAAGCTGCGCACCGTGGTGGTCACCGCCATCGAGCTGCTGTCCGGCATCCCCAGCGTGGTGTTCGGCCTTTTGGGTATGCAGGTGCTGGTGCCCGCCGTGGCAAAAACTTTCGGCAAGGCTTCCGGTGCCTGCCTGCTCAGCGCTATCGTGGTGCTTTCCATCATGATCTTACCCAGCATCGTGTCCGTGTCGGTGACGGCGCTCAACGCCGTGCCGCCGGAGTATGAGCAGGGCAGTCTGGCGCTGGGTGCCACCGACACCGAAACATGGTTCAAGATCAGCATTCCGGCAGCCAAAAGCGGCATTGCCGCAGGCGTTGTGCTGGGCATCGGCCGCGCCATCGGCGAAGCCATGGCCGTGATGATGGTGGCGGGCAACAGCCCCAATATGCCGGACAGCCTGTTCCGCAGCGTCACCCTGCTGACCACCGCCATTGCCAAGGAAATGAGCTATGCCGGCGGCTTGCAGCGGCAGGCACTGTTCAGCATCGCGCTGGTGCTGTTCGTGTTCATCATGCTCATCAACGTTGTGCTGAACGTGGTACTGAAGGGAGGAAACCGCGATGAATAACGGCTTTTCGCCCTCCCGCCGGGCATGGAACCGGGTGATGACCGTGCTGGTCTGGGCCAGCGCCGTGCTGGTGATGGTGCTGGTGGCCGGGATCATCGGCATGGTGCTGGTGCGGGGCATCCCCCACATCAGCTGGAAGTTCCTTTCCACCACCGCCAGTGTGCTGAAAAAGACAGACGGCATTCTGCCCGCCATCCTCAACACCCTGTATGTCATCCTGCTGACATTACTCATCGTATTGCCGCTGGGCGTGGGTGCGGCGGTCTACCTGACCGAATATGCTTCCAACCGGCGGCTCATCGAGATCATCGAGTTCACCAACGAAACGCTGGCCGGTATCCCCAGCATCATCTACGGCTTGGTGGGTATGCTGGTGTTCAGTCAGGCGCTGGGCTTCCAGACCTGTCTTTTGTCCGGCAGTCTGACGCTGGTGGTGATGAACCTGCCCACCATCATCCGCACCACGCAGGAATCCCTCAAAACCGTGCCGCAGGGCTACCGTGAGGGTGCCATGGGTCTGGGTGCAGGCAAGTGGCACATCATCCGCACCATTGTGCTGCCCTGCAGCATTGACGGCATCGTCACCGGCTGCATTCTGGCGGTGGGACGCATCGTGGGCGAAAGCGCTGCGCTGCTGTTCACCGCCGGTGCGGCAGAGGTGATCGCCAAGAGTGTGTTCAAAGCCTACACCTCCAACGGCGCCACCCTGTCGGTGCTGCTGTATCTGCGCGCCTTTGAGGACGGCGATTTCACCTCCGCATGGGGCATCGGCGCAGTGCTGCTGGTGCTGGTGCTGCTGATCAATCTGGCAGCACGTCTGGCGAAAACAAAACTGAAACAGAAGCAGTAAAAGATTGCAGATATTTGATAGCGGCCTCGCCCTCTCAGTCTCGGCACTTCGTGTCTCGACAGCTCTCCCAAAGGGAGAGCCTCTGGCGAAACCGAAAGCTTCGCATGGACTGCCAAGGCCTCTCACTTTGGGAGAGGTGGCATTGCGCAAGCAATGACGGAGAGGGCGAGGATGCTGAAAAAACGCGATCGTCCTATAAAATATGAGGTACTCTATGGAAAACACGAATGTGCCGGTGATATCGGCAAAGGATCTGAACCTCTGGTACGGCGACTTCAAGGCGCTGAAGAGCATTTCGCTGGATGTGGGCGAGCGGGAGATCACCGCACTGATCGGCCCCTCCGGCTGCGGCAAATCCACCTTTTTAAAGACCCTGAACCGCATGAACGACCTTGTGCCGGGCGTGCGCATCGAAGGCGATGTACGGCTGAAGGGCGCGGATATCTTTGCCCGCGAGATGGAGCTGACCGACCTGCGCCGCCGCGTGGGCATGGTGTTCCAGAAGGCGAACCCCTTCCCCATGAGCATCTACGACAACATCACTTACGGCCCCAAGCTGCACGGCGTGCGCAATAAGGCCGAGCTGGACGAGCTGGTGGAAAGCTCTCTGCGGGGCGCCGCCCTGTGGGACGAGGTGAAGGACCGCCTGAAAAAGAGCGCCCTCGGCCTTTCCGGCGGGCAGCAGCAGCGTCTTTGCATCGCCCGGGCTCTGGCGGTCAAGCCCGAGGTGCTGCTGATGGACGAGCCCACCAGCGCACTGGACCCCGGCTCTACCATGAAGGTGGAGGAGCTGATGAACGAGCTGAAAAAGAACTACACCGTGGTCATCGTTACCCACAATATGCAGCAGGCTGCCCGTATCAGCGACCGCACCGCCTTCTTCCTGCTGGGGGAGCTGGTGGAAGTGGGCCCCACGAACCAGATCTTCAGCACGCCCCGGGACAAGCGCACCGAGGACTACATCTCCGGCCGGTTCGGTTAATGCAGGGAGGAACAAAGCAATGAGCATTCGCAAACAATACGACAGCGATCTGGAAGCCCTTAGGACCGCGCTGGTGGAGATGGGGCAGAACGCCGCCGAGGCTGTGGAGAACGCGCTGGAAGCGCTGTGCACCGCCGACACCGCAGCCGCCCAGAAGATCGTGCAGGGGGATGACCGCATCAACAACATGGAGCGGGACATCGAGCACCGCTGCATGGCTCTGCTGCTGCGTCAGCAGCCGGTAGCGGGCGACCTGCGCCACATTTCCACCGCCATGAAGGTTGTCACCGATATCGAGCGCATGGGCGACCACGCCTCGGATATCGCGGAGATCATCCCACATCTCGTCACCGTGCGTAAGGAGAGAGACCCCGCTGTCAGTCAGGCCATCGCCATGGGACGCAAGGCCTACCAGATGATCCTGGACGCCATGGACGCCCTGACCGCCGAGGACGAGATCGCCGCCCGCCGCGTCATCGCCGCAGACGACGCCGTGGACTACGACTTCAACGCCATCAAGCACACGCTGGCACAGGAGATCGCCGCCGACCCCGCCAAGGTGGACGCCGCGCTGGATCTGCTCATGGTCATCAAGTATCTGGAGCGCATCGGCGACCACGCCGTGAACGTAGCCGAGTGGGTGCAGTTCGTGCGCACCGGGCGCTACAAGGACGAAAGTATGTTCTGATACTCACTCTGCCCTTTTGGGCGCGTGTTTTCCTTATTTTCTTCTGGAAAAGGCTGTCTGCCGTCTGGCAGACAGCCTTTTTCTGTGGGAAAATTTTCAAACGGGCTCGCCCTCTCCGTCACGGCTTACGCCGTGCCACCTCTCCCAAAGGGAGAGGCTCTGGCGAGACCGTATACTTTGCACTTTAGCCGGAAACTGTACCGCCATGCCAAGGGCTCTCCCCTTGGGAGAGCTGGCGCGTTAGCGCCTGAGAGGGCGAGGAAGCTTTTCCGCAGCGCCGCGCTTTCGCAGAAAGCGGCGCTGCAAATGCCGCTTGCCGTTACGACCCCTCCCGTGAAAAGGCAATTCTGGAAAATCCGCAGATTTTCCAGAATTGCGAAATTATAAATATTCTTTCCGCTGAAGATGCGCAAAGCGAACGCGGAGCGCATTCCAAATCGTCCGCCCTCTCTACAACGAAAATTGACTAAAAAATTTTTATCTTTTCTGCAATGTTTGCGGCGGGTGATTCGTATTCAGGGTATAAGAGCCCGGAAAGGGCTCCGCAGTTATCGTGCGGCGGGTGGTTCCGGCTTCCCCCAGTCCCCCGCCAGCCGCACCGTTACGGAGGACAGATACAATGATGGCAAAGCTTGAATGCTCCCCGCAGCAAGCCCGCATGGAGGCCGTGAGCCGCGATGCACTGGTGCAGGCGGCGCTGCAGGAGATCAACCAAAATTATCGTGAGGCCAGCCTTTCCAACGTGGCAAGGGCTTATGGTGTTTCGCTGGCGTATGTCAGCGAGTGCGTGCGCGCCCAGACCGGGCGCACCTACAAAGAGCTGCTGCAAAAGCACCGCATGGAGACTGCCGCGCGGCTGCTGCGCCGCAGCGACCTGAACATCCAGCAGATCATTGCGCAGGTGGGCTACGAGAACACCAGCTACTTCTACCGCCTGTTCCACGAGCGCTACGGCTTGAGCCCCCGGGAGTACCGTATGGTGCGCACCGGTACTGCTCCCCGCCGCCCCAGCGCATGAATCCCCTCTTGGTTTGCTGCCCCCGACCGCCGTGCTGCCGCCCCGCGCACGGCGGTCTGTCTTTGCCGCAAAATGGAGAAAAATCTGGTGCTTTATGGAAAATTGTGTTATACTGAATAAAATGCACCCCGCGCGGCAGGGCGCGGGCAAGAGAGGATGAGTGGATATGTTTCGCGGAGCGGTAAGAGCGGATATGGCAAAGATCCTTGAGGTCTATGCCCGTGCGCGGGATTTCATGGCGAAAAACGGCAACCCCACCCAGTGGGGGGACAACTACCCTACCCCGGAGCTGCTGGAGGAGGATATCGACACCAACCGGCTGTTCGTGTACATGATCAATGGCCAGATGCAGGCGGTGTTTGCCTTTGTCCTTGGCGAGGATCCCACCTATCAGACCATCGAGGACGGACAGTGGCTCAACGACACCCTGCCCTATGGCACACTGCACCGGCTGGCTTCGGCGGGCGAGAGCAAGGGCATCGGCAAGGCAGTGGTGGAGTGGTGTCTGGAGCACTGCGAGAGCCTGCGCGCCGACACCCACGCCGACAACAAGGTGATGCAGCATCTGCTGGAAAGCGAGGGCTTTACCCGCTGCGGCATCATCCATGTAGAGGACGGCACCCCGCGCATTGCCTACCAGCGGATGTCCCTGACCCAGAGCCAGCTGGGGTGAGCAGAAAATAGTTTTATTTGCAGTTCCGAAACGCCTGTGGGCGTTTCGGAACTATTTTTTTCACAGAAGGGGTTTGTATCCCCCTTTTGTTTTTTCCTTCCATCACCTGTGCGTATGGTGGGGTGAAAATTTTTCGCCTTTCTGTACAAACGCACTGAAAAATTGTAGGATAAGAATGGAAAAGACGTTCACTTTCACGCTTTACAACTTTACCTGGATAAAGTAAAATAAGGACAGAAGCCTTTCATTCTATGGGCGCGGAGGATGCCGCGCCGGATGTTTTTGTGTATAGAGACGCCGGAATTGTGCCGGCGCAGGGAAAGAAACACGGGAAAAGAAACACGGGAAAGAAACGAGGGAGCAGGATGGAGTTCAGTCTGGAGCATCTGCAGCCAAAGGAGCGCGCCTCCTTTGCGCTGCGCAGCCTGTACGAGACGGCAGGCTGCCGCAAGTACCACATGGGACGGTTCGAGGAGTACAGCCTGTATCAGGAGAACCGCAGCTTTCTGTCGTCGGAGCAGGTCATCACCTTTACCGACCTCGATGGCCGTCTGCTGGCGCTCAAGCCGGATGTGACCCTGTCCATCGCCAAGACGGCACAGCCCGCCCCGGGCGAGACGCTGCGGTACTACTACCACGAAAACGTCTACCGCCCCTCTGCCGAGAGCCACACCTTTAAGGAGATCTCCCAGATGGGTCTGGAACTGCTGGGCGCTGTGGGCGAGGCCGAGGTGCAGCAGGCGGTGTGTCTGGCGGCGCAGTCGCTGGCGGCGCTGGGCGCAGAGTGGGTGCTGGAAGTCAGCCACATGGGCTACCTGTTCGGCCTGTTCGATGCGCTGGGCGTGCCGGAAGCCACCCGGGCGCAGCTGCTGGAAAAGCTGCGGCAGAAAAATGCCCACGAGCTGCGCGCCGCAGCGCTTTCTGCGGGGCTTTCCGAAACGGCAGCAGACGCTTTGTGCGGGGTGCTGGAGCTTTCCGGCGGCTACGCTGCTACCCTTTCCAAGGCGGCGGCGCTCTGCCGCAACCCCGCCATGACCGCCGCCGTGGCAGAGCTGACCGCCCTTGCCCCCACGCTGGGACAGGCGGGCGGCAGCATCCGGCTGGACTTGACCTTAGCCGGTGAGATGGAATACTACAACGGCCTTGTGTTTCAGGGCTATCTCAAGGCTTTGCCCCGCCCGCTGCTGAAGGGCGGACGGTACGATTTACTGCTGCAAAAGTTCACCCCCGGGGCGGGTGCTATCGGCTTTGCGGTGTATCTGGACGAGTTGGACCGGCTGAACGCGATGCCGCCGGTGCAGCATCAGGACACCGGCAAGGTGATGCTGAACGTGGCGCTGCCCAAGGGGCGGCTGGGCGACAAGGTCTATAATTTGCTGGCGGGCATCGGCTACGGCTGTCCGGAGGACTACAACGCCACCCGCAAGCTGGTGGTGGAAAACCCTGCGGCGGGCATCCGGTATTTTCTGGTCAAGCCCAGTGATGTGGCTATCTATGTGGAGCACGGCGCTGCCGATGTGGGCATCGTGGGCAAGGATATCCTGACCGAGGCCGCCGCCGATGTGTACGAGCTGCTGGACACCGGCCTTGGCCGCTGCCGGATGTGCGTAGCCGCCCCGGCGGGCTACCGGGACGACCCCAGCCGCCCGGTGCGGGTGGCCACCAAGTTCGTCAACATTGCAAAGCGCTACTACGCCTCCATGGGGCGGGATATCGATATCATCAAGCTGAACGGCTCCATTGAGCTGGCACCCATCCTTGGGCTTTCGGATGTCATCGTGGACATTGTGGAGACCGGCACCACCCTGCGGGAGAACGGCCTGCAGGTGGTCACCGAGTTCATGCCCATCTCGGCGCGGTTCATCGCCAACAAGGCCAGCTACCAGTTCAAGCACCGGCAGATGGACACCATGCTGGAAAAGCTGCGCGACACCTTGCACAAGCAGGAGGAAGAAAAATGATCAGGCTGTATAATTTTGACGAGCTGAAGCCGGAGGAAATTCTGAACCGGGACATCCGCGCCGAAAAGAACGTAGAGGACGTGGTGGACGCCATCATTGCGGACGTGCGCGCCCGGGGCGACGACGCCCTGAAGGACTACGCCCTGAAATTTGACGGTGCAGCAATCGAAAATTTACAGGTGACACAGGCCGAGATCGACGAAGCCTTTGCGGGCATGGATCCGTATTTCCTCGAGACCCTGCGGCAGGCGACGGAGAACATCGAGCAGTTCCACCGCCAGCAGGTGCACAAGAATTTTGTGATGAACGACCGCCCCGGCATTGTACTGGGGCAGAAATACACCCCCATTGAAAAGGCCGGTGTCTATGTGCCCGGCGGCACGGCGGCGTACCCTTCCACCGTGCTCATGGACGTCATCCCCGCCAAGGTGGCAGGGGTGTCCGAGATCGTCATGACCACCCCCGCCGGGAAGGACGGCAAGGTGAACCCGGTCATTCTGGCCGCCGCCGCCACCGCCGGGGTGACTAAAATCTTCAAGACCGGCGGCGCACAGGCTGTGGCGGCGCTGGCCTACGGCACCCAGAGCATCCCAGCGGTGGATAAGATCGTAGGCCCCGGCAACATCTACGTTGCCACCGCCAAGCGCAAGGTGTTCGGCAAGGTGGGCATTGATATGATCGCAGGCCCCAGCGAAATTCTGGTGCTGGCAGACGGCAGCTGCGATCCCGCGTGGGTGGCGGCAGACCTGTTAAGTCAGGCCGAGCACGACAGGCTGGCAAGCCCGGTGCTTGTCACCGACAGCGCAGACCTTGCCAAGGCGGTACAGGCAGAACTGGAGGTACAAATTCCGCAGCTGCCCCGCGCCGCCATTGCCCGCGCCAGCGTGGACGACAACGGTAAGATCATCCTCTGCACCGACCTGCACAAGGCCATCGAGGCCTGCAACATCATTGCGCCGGAGCACTTGGAGGTCTGCGTGGAGGACCCCTTCGGGGTGCTGAACGAGATCCGCAACGCGGGCAGCATCTTCCTTGGCCGCAACGTGCCGGAAGCGCTGGGCGATTACTTTGCGGGCCCCAACCACACCCTGCCCACCAGCGGCACCGCACGGTTTTCCAGCCCGCTGGGCGTGGACGACTTTGTCAAGAAGTCCAGCTTCATCTACTACACCCGGGACGCGCTGGAAGCCGTTGCGCCCCGCATTGCAGACTTTGCCGAGCGCGAGGGTCTGCACGCCCACGCCCGCAGCGTGACCATCCGGTATGAGAAATAAAGGCGGCTCGCCCTCTCAGTCATCGCTGCGCGATGCCAGCTCCCCCAAAGTGGGAGCCCTTGGCAGTCCACGCAAACTTCATCTCTTTGCCAAGGCCTCTCCCTTTGGGAGAGGTGGCACGGCGTTAGCCGTGACGGAGAGGGCGAGGTCGTTCGCCATAACTGAATAAACCTGAGGAAACCATTATGAGCCGTTTTCTTTCCCCTGCCCTGTCCGCTGTCACCCCCTACACGCCCGGGGAGCAGCCGCAGGATCAGCAGTACATCAAACTGAATACCAACGAAAGCCCCTATCGGCCGTCTCCCCGGGTGGTGGCAGCCGTGAGCGAAGCCGAGGTGGAAAAGCTGCGCCTTTACTCCGACCCCGCCTGTGCCCAGCTGCTGCGCACGGCGGCGGCGCATTTCGGCCTGCAGCCGTCCCAGGTCATGCCCGGCAACGGCAGCGACGAGAACCTGTTCTTTGCGCTGCGGGCTTTCTGTGACGAGAGCCACCCGCTGGCTTTTGCGGATATCACCTACGGCTGCTACGGCGTGTGGTGCGGCCTGCTGCACATCCCCACCCATATCATCCCGTTAAAAGAGGACTTCACCCTTGACCCCGCCGATTACCACGGCCTGCACGAGACCATCGTCATCGCAAACCCCAACGCCCCCACCGGACTGTGCCTGCCCCGCAGCGCCATCGAGGGCATTTTGCGATCGAACCCGGACAGCCTAGTCATTGTGGACGAAGCCTATGTGGACTTTGGCGGCGAGAGCTGCGTGCCTTTAATTGACCAATACGACAACCTGCTGGTGGTGCAGACCTTCTCCAAATCCCGGCAGCTGGCGGGTGCGCGGCTTGGGCTTGCCATGGGCAATGCGGCGCTGATCGCTGACCTGAACCGGGTCAAGTTCAGCCTGAACCCCTACAACATCAACCGCCTGACTTTGAAGGCCGGGCAGGCTGCGCTGGAGGATACTGCCTACTTTGAAAAGACCCGCGCCGCCATTATGGACACCCGCGCATGGACGATGCAGCAGCTGACTGACCGGGGCTTTACCGTGCTGGACAGCCGCGCAAACTTTGTATTTGCCAGCACAGGGCGGATAAACGGCGGTGAGCTATACAAAGAGTTAAAGGGAAACGGCATTCTGGTGCGGCATTTTGATGCGCCGCGCATTGATAACTGGCTGCGCATCACCATCGGCACGCCGGAGCAGATGCAGGCACTGATGGACGCCGTGGACAAGATACTGGAGGTGTGACAATGGCAGAGCGCATGGTAACGCTGGAACGCAGCACCAACGAGACCCAGATCGAGCTGACCCTTGATCTGGACGGCACCGGCCGCTACGAGATCGACACCGGATGCGGCTTTCTGAACCATATGCTGGAACTGTTTGCCCGGCACGGACGGTTTGATCTGGTGCTCACCTGCCACGGCGATGTGCAGGTGGACTACCACCACACCACCGAGGACGTGGGCATTGCGCTGGGACAGGCCTTTGCCCGGGCACTGGGCGAGATGCGCGGCATCTGCCGCTACGGCAGCTTCCATCTGCCCATGGACGAAGCGCTGGTGCTGTGCGCGGTGGATCTTTCCGGCCGGTGCACCCTGAACTGGGACATCCGCTGCCAGACCGAAAAGGTGGGCGATTTTGACGTGGAGTGTGCCAAGGAGTTCTGGTACGGCTTTGCCCGCAGCGTGCCCGCCACCGTCCATTTTGTGCAGTTTGCGGGCGAGAACACCCACCACATTCTGGAAGCCTGCTTCAAGGGCGCAGGCCACGCGCTGGCCGAGGCCGTGCGCATCGACGCGGCACACCGGGACGAGATCCCCTCCACGAAAGGACTGCTGGTATGATCGCCATTCTTGATTACGGCGTGGGCAACCTGTTCAGCCTGCGTTCCAGCTTGCAGCAGCTGGGGCTGCAGGCGGTGGTCACCGCCGATGCCGCTGTCCTCCGCGCCGCCGACCGGCTCATCCTGCCGGGGGTGGGCGCATTCGGGGATGCCATGGCAAAGCTTACCGCCACCGGCCTTGTGCCGGTGCTGAAGGAGCAGGCGGCGCACAAGCCCCTGCTGGGCATCTGCCTTGGGATGCAGCTGCTGTTTGAAAAAAGCTACGAATACGGCGAGCACGCCGGGCTGGGCTTTATCAAAGGCGAGGTCTGCCCGCTGGGGCCCGACCTCGTGGACAAAAGTCTGAAAGTGCCGCAGATGGGCTGGAACGCCTTGCACATCGTAAGGGACGACCCCCTGTTCCGCTACATCCGCGAGGGCGAGTATGTGTACTACGTCCACAGCTACTACGGCAAAAACTGCGCCGAAAGCACCCTTGCCGTCAGCGATTATTCCATCCCGGTCACCGGCGCGGTGCGGGCGGGGCGGGTGTACGGCACCCAGTTCCACCCGGAAAAGAGCGGCGACACCGGGCTGCGCATCCTCAAGGCGTTCAGCGAATTGTAAGCGGGCACGCCCTCTCAGTCATCGCTGCGCGATGCCAGATTCCCCCTTTTGTCGCTGCGCGACATCTTCCCCCGGCCGGGGGAAGTCGGCCCTCAAGGGGACGGCTTTTGGCGGTAGCGGTAAGGTTTCCGGTCAAACCGCAAAGTGTGTGGCTTCGCCAGAGGCTCTCCCTTTGGGAGAGCTGGCAAAGCCGTAGGCTTTGACTGAGAGGGCGAGGACGCTAAAGGAGAAACAACTATGCAGCTATTTCCAGCCATTGACCTGCGCGGCGGGCAGGTGGTGCGCCTGACACAGGGCGACTACGACCGCATGACCGTTTACGGGCAGGACCCCTGCGCACAGGCACGCAGCTTTGTGGCCGCCGGGGCAAAAAATCTTCATGTGGTGGACTTGGACGGTGCCAAGGACGGCACTCTTTCCAACTACGATACCATTGCCGCACTGGCAAAGCAGGGCGGCTTGTACATCGAGGTAGGCGGCGGCATCCGCACCGAGGAGCGCATTGAAAAATACCTTTCCCTCGGGGTGGGGCGCTGCATTCTGGGCAGCGTGGCGGTAACGGATTTTGCCTTTACCGCCCGGATGCTGCAAAAATACGGTGACAAGATTGCCGTGGGCGTAGACGCCAAGGACGGCTATGTTGCCATCCACGGCTGGAAGGAAATCAGCGCCGAGCCGGGCGTGGCCTTCTGCAAGCGGCTGGCACAGGCCGGCTGCACCGCCATCATCTACACCGACATTGCCTGTGACGGCGCGATGCAGGGCACGAATCTTGCCCTGTACCGTCAGCTGGCAGCAGAGGTGCCCGGGGTGGCCTTTACGGCCAGCGGCGGCATCTCCTCCGAGGCAGAGCTGCTGGAATTGCAGCAGATGGGCACGGCAGCGGCCATTCTGGGCAAAAGCCTGTACACCGGCGCGCTGGACCTTGCCCGCTGCGTGCAGCTGGTGCAGGACTGAGAAAGAGGGGTCTTTATGATAACCAAACGCATCATCCCCTGTCTGGACGTGCGCGACGGCCGGGTGGTCAAGGGCACGAACTTTGAGGGCATCAGGGACGTGGCCGACCCGGTGGAGATGGCACGGCTGTACAACGCCGCCGGGGCAGACGAGCTGGTGTTTTACGATATCACCGCCAGCTTTGAGGGACGCGCCCTTTTTACCGACATCCTGACCCGGGTGGCGGGGGAAATTTTTATCCCCCTGACCGTGGGCGGCGGCATCAACACGCTGGAAGATTTTGACCGGGTGCTGAAATGCGGCGCGGATAAGGTAAGCGTCAACTCCGGCGCGCTGAAAGACCCCGGGCTCATCCCCGCCGCCGCGCAGCGCTACGGCGACCAGTGCGTGGTGCTTTCCGCAGACGTGAAGCGGGTGAACGGGCAGTTCCGGGTGTTCGCCAAGGGCGGGCGCGAGGATACCGGCCGGGATGCGCTGGACTGGGTAAGCTGGTGCGCCGCCCACGGCGCGGGCGAAATCTGCCTGAATAGCATCGACACCGACGGCGTGCGCAACGGCTTCGACCTTGAAATGCTGGACGCGGTGGCTGCCCGGGTGAACATTCCAATCATTGCCAGCGGCGGCGCGGGCAAAAAAGAGGATTTTCTGGAGCTGTTCCACCACAAAGGCATCGACGCCGGGCTGGCGGCGGGCATCTTCCACCAGAAGCTGCTGGGCATCCGGGAGCTGAAGGAGTACCTGAACGCCAACGGCGTGGAGATGCGGCTGTAAAAAACACAGAAACACCTTGCATTTTTATCTTGAATACGATAAAATACAACAGTATCCCCATCCGGGGAGGGAGAACCGTCATGGAACTGAAATTTGATGAAAAGGGCCTGATCCCCGCCATCGTGCAGGATCACTACACAAAGCAGGTGCTCACCCTTGCCTACATGAACGCCGAAACGCTGGCGCTGACCATTACCGAGGGGCGCACCGTGTTCTGGAGCCGCAGCCGTCAGGAGATCTGGCGCAAGGGCGAGACCAGCGGCAATGTGCAGCGGGTGGTGTCCATTACCGCCGACTGCGATGCCGATGCGCTGGTGGTAGAGGTGGTAAAGGACGGCCCCGCCTGCCACACCGGAGCGGAAAGCTGCTTTTTCAACGAGGTATACGTCTCCCCGGAGCTGAAGCAGTTCAGCTGGCAGGGGCTGTACGAGCTTATTAAAGGCCGCAAGGATACCCCCACTGCGGGCAGCTACACCACCTACCTGTTTGAAAAGGGCAAGGAGAAGATCCTGAAAAAGGTGGGCGAGGAGTGCACCGAGGTCATCATTGCGGGCGAAAAAGAGGACAAGGCCGAGACGGTCTACGAGATCAGCGACCTTGCCTATCATGTGCTGGTGCTGATGGTCAGTGCGGGCATCACCGTAGAGGATGTGACCCGGGAACTGGAAAAGCGTCATGTGATCGACCACAAGGTCAAGCAGGAAAGGATGCAGTGAGAAGCCTATGGCAGATTACAGAAAATCCAGCGTACATTGCCACTCTACCCTGTGTGACGGCAAAAATACCTTGCAGCAGATGGCGGGTGCCGCCTGTGCGCAGGGGCTGACCACCCTTGGGTTCAGCGGCCACAGCTACACAAAGCCCGACCGCGAATACTGCATGACCCCCGGCCGCACCGCCCTGTACCGCGCCACCATCGCCAAGCTGAAAAACGAGTACCGGGGCAAAGTAGATATCCTGTGCGGCATCGAGTGGGACCTGCTGAGCGAGGGCACGCCCAAGGGCTTTGATTACTGGATCGGCAGCGCGCACCATCTGTACGGCAAAAATACCGGGAAATACTACGAGATCGATTTCCGCCCCGAGGATCTGCGGGACTGCATCAACAACGATTTTGACGGTGACCCGCTGGCAGCGGTGGAAGCCTATTTTGCCGAGGTGGAGAAGATCGCCGCCAAAAAGCCGGACATTCTGGGACACATCGACCTTGTTAAAAAGCTGAACGCGGACGGCAGCTTCTTTGATGAGGAGTCTCCCCGCTACAAGGCCGCAGCGCTCAGGGCGCTGCAAGCCGCCCGGGAGAACGACTGCATTCTGGAAGTGAACACCGGCGGCGTATACCGGGGCTACCGCAAGGACTTCTACCCCGGCGCATGGCTGCTGGGCGAGTGGAACAAGCTGGGCGGCAGGGTGATCATCACCGCCGATGCCCATGACACCGCCGCGCTGACCTTCGGCTTTGACGAAGCCGCCGCCGCTATCAAGGCTGCAGGCTTTACCACCCTGACCGTGCTGACTGTCAACGGGTTTGAAGCGCAGCCCCTATAAAAATAAAAAAATGCGGTTGGAACGGCCTGCAAGCTGCTCCAACCGCATTTTCACGAGAAAAGCTAAAACCCATACAGCCGTCTCCAAAAAGACACACGACCTCGCCCTCTCCGTCTTTGCTTCGCAAATCCACCTCTCCCAAAGGGAGAGGCCTTGGCAAAGAGATGAAGTTTGCGTGGACTGCCAAGGGCTCCCACTTTGGGGGAGCTGGCATCGCGCAGCGATGACTGAGAGGGCGAGCCAGCTGCCCGCATAAACAACGCCCTTGTGGCTAATTTTTGCGGTAAAACACCAATCGGAGGAACCCTATGACCCAGACGCGACCCCTGAAAACAAACCTCTTCAACCGGAATGCAGACCTGCTGCACGGGCCTATTTTCAAGAACCTTTTTCTGTTCATGCTGCCCATTCTGGTGTCCAATTTATTCCAGCAGCTGTACAATACCGTGGATACCATGATCGTGGGCAACGTGCTGGGCGATACCGCACTGGCCGCTATCGGCTCCTGCGGGTCCATCTACGAGCTGCTGGTGGGCTTTGGCATCGGCATCGGCAACGGGCTTTCCATCGTGGCTGCGCGCTCCTACGGGGCGCAGGACGAGGATCTGCTCAAAAAAACGGTGGCCGGGTCGCTGGTCATTGGGCTTTGCGCAAGCTTTGTCATTACCACGGCGGGCTTTTTCGGTCTGCGGCCGCTTTTGCAGCTGCTGGATACCCCCGCAGAGATTTTGGAAGATGCCTACCGGTATATCATCGTCATCGACTTGGGCGTGCTGGTGATGTTCCTTTATAACCTGTGCGCCGGGCTGCTGCGCGCTATCGGCAACAGCGTGATGCCGCTGGTGTTTTTGCTTATCAGCTCCGGGCTGAACGTGGCGCTGGATCTATGGTTCATTGCCGGGCTGGGCATGGGCGTGCAGGGTGCGGCGGTGGCTACCGTCATTGCGCAGGGCATCTCGGTGGTGCTGTGCATTCTGTATGTGATGCGCCGCGTGCCGCTGCTGCTGCCCGCCCGCAAGCACTGGGCGGTGGGACAGCATTTGTACTGGGAGCTGTTCAGCCAGAGCATCTCCATGGGACTGATGAGCAGCATCGTGTCGGCGGGTTCGGTGGTGCTGCAATACGGCATCAACGGGCTGGGCACGCTGACCATTGCAGGGCACACCGCCGCGCGCAAGCTGTTCTCCTTTACCAGTATGCCGCTGATCTCCATGGCAAACGCCGGCTCCACCTTTGTCTCCCAGAACCGGGGCGCCGCTCAGCCGGAGCGGGTGCGCAAGGGAATGCGCACCATGTACCTGTGCTCGGTGGTCATCATGGCGGCAGACATCGTGCTGATGCAGCTTTTTGCCCGGCAGCTGGTGCAGCTGATCTCCGGTTCCACCGCACCGCTCGTGCTGGAAAACGGCGCACGGTATCTGATGTGGAACGCACCGTTCTACGCGGTGCTGGGGGTGCTGCTGTGCACCCGGTACGCTTTGCAGAGCCTTGGACAGAAGGTGCTGCCGCTGTTTTCCAGCGTCATCGAGCTGGTGGGCAAGGTGATCTTTGTGCTGGTGTTCATCCCACGCTACGCCTACAACGCCGTCATCCTGTGCGAGCCCATCATCTGGTGCTTCATGGCGGCATATCTCGTGGCAGTGTACCGCCGCGACGCCTTTGTGTATCCGAGAAAGAATCAATAAATAAACAAAAACAAGCACCGGAGCGTCTGCGGACGCTCCGGTGCTTGTTTTTATAATACTTTTACCATGCGGAAGGTCTTTCCGCGCTTAATGCAGTCCAGCAGCAGGTCGTATTCTGCGGGCACTTCGCCGATGACGTTTACCTTTTCGTCTGCGGGCAGGTCGGTGCGCACAAGCTGGATCTCGCCGGAGTAGCGCCCGTAGCCGATGTTATCCATGGTCACGCAGCGGCGGCGGCGCTCTGTGCAGTTATCCGGCTGCACGGTGCTGCCAAAGCAGGAGTAGAGCCGGGATTCCTGATACCGCACAAGCGTTTTGGGCGAATCCGGGCGGCAGGTAAAGGTGCGGTCGTACAGCGTCTCGTAGCCGGGGCGCAGGGCGACCGGCAGACAGAGCTCGCCGGTGGTGCAGAAGTGGCGGATATACTCCTGCTCCCGGGTGCTGACCTCCGGGTCGCCCGCAAAAATGCCGTCCAGACCGTAGTTCAGCGCCAAGTCCGCAAAGGCCGCCGAGGGGGCGGCGGTGCGGTGGGCTTCCAGCGTGGGCAGACCCTTGTACAGCGGGCCGCGCAGCAGGGCGTCGCCGGGGATAAAGCCGTACACCTGCAAGCCCTCTGCCTGCAAAGCTGCGGTGCTCTCGCGCAAAAATTCCGGGTCAAGACCGGTCTCCGGGCGGGGGTAGAAGTTGTGCATGGCGATGACCGTGCCGCCGCCAGCCGCCAGCTGCCGTGCCACCTCCGGGGTGGTGGTAGAAGCGTTGACCGCAACGGGCAGCTGCTGCGCAAGGGCGCACATCTCCTCCACCGAGAAGCCGTAGTCCAGCCGCAGACCCCACAGGTGCAGCCGCTTTGCCAGCGCGGTCAGGTCGGCGCAGCCGAACTGCCGGATGGTCTTTTCCGACACGTCTGCCAGAATGCGCCAGCCCTGCGCCGCCAGAAAATCGCACATTTCCTGCACGCGGGCGCAGTAAGCGGCGTCAAATTCTTCGCTGATATGCAGTGAGATAAAAACAGGCGCGCCGCCTGCCGCAAAAGCGGAAAGCGACGCACGCTGTTCCTCAAACTGCGTCAGATACACTGACCGTCCGAGTGTTTTAAGCATTGGCAACGTCCTCAACAGAGACCATTGCGTTGGTCACGATAAAGCCCATGATGTAGCAGATGACCAGACCCACTGCGTAGCAGCCAACAGAAGCAGCCACACCGTGAGGGCCGGCGGTCATGACGAACAGAGCCAGCAGACCGGAGGGACCCCAAGCAGTAGCAGCCACCTGCATGGCCATGACGAAGGCACCGCCGAAGCCGGCGCCCAGACCGGCACTGATGAAGGGCTTGCCCATGGGCAGGGTGACGCCGTAGATCAGCGGCTCGCCGATGCCCAGCAGACCTGCGGGCAGTGCGCCGGTGATAACGTTCTTCAGGCGGGTGTTACCGCACTTCTTAGCCTTGAAGTAGATAGCGACAGCAGCGCCAACCTGACCTGCACCGGCCATAGCCAGCGCGGGGTACAGGGTAACGTAGCCAAAGCTCTCCAGCTGCACGGAGTACAGAGCCACCAGACCGTGGTGCATACCCATAGCGACCATGGGCAGGAACAGAGCGGTGGAAACATAACCGGCAATGATGCGCACGATCAGGATATCGCTCATGCACAGCTTTTCAACCACCCAGCACAGTGCGGTGGAAACATAGCCGGTAGCGGGCATGATGATCAGGATGTAGGGCACAAGGCACAGGATCATGGTGATCAGCGGGGTGAACACGATGTCCAGAGATTCGGGCATCCACTTGCGCACCCAGCGCTCGATCTTGACAAGGCACCATGCGCCCAGCACAACGGCCAGCACGCCGCCGCGGCCTGCACGCAGGATGGAATCCAGCGGCACAGCCTCGTTGAACAGACCCAGAATGGAAGAGATCTTGTTGATGCCCTCCAGACCGGTGATCATGCCCAGCATACCGCCCAGAATGGGGGTGCCGCCGAACTTTTCGGCTGCGCGGTAGCCGACCCATGCGGTCAGGTAGCCAAGGAAGCAGGTGTTCATCAGACCCAGCAGGGTGCTGATCAGGGCCAGTGCGGGGATGTCGGCGTAGTTCGGCACCACCTGACCGATCAGGGAGTTGATGCCGGCGCACAGACCGGAAGCCACAACGCCCGGGATCAGGGGGATAAAGATATCGCCAAAGGTCTTGAACAGCTCCTTGACCTTGCTCTGCTTCTGCCCGGCCTTGACTGCGGCCTTGTTGGTCTGCCAGTCGTTGGCGGTGGAAGCGGCGGCGTCCGCCGGGATGCCCATGTCGCGGCAGATATCTGCGCACTTGCGGCACTTGCCGGGGCCGACCACGATCTCTACATAGCCGGTACGGTCATGCACGATGCCCATTACGCCCTCGATGGCCTTCAGGCCCTCGTCGTCGATCTTGGCGTCATCTTTAACGCGCACCCGCAGACGGGTCATGCAGTTGGTTGCGGTGAGAACGTTGCTCTTTCCGCCGACTTTCTCCAGCGCCGCGCGGACCAGTTCTTCATTCGTCATAAGTGGGTCCTCCTTTAAAACAGGTGTATATCCGATGCGGCCTTTGCCGCTAAGGAACATGAGTGTGCAAATGTGCCTTACAGCACTTCCAGCCGGATGGCTTCCCGCACATGGCCGCGTGCCCGTTCCAGCCGCCGGGCGGCTTCTGCGGCATCGCAGTCTGCCAGCAGCATGGTGATGGCGGTCTTTACGCTGCCGCCCGCTGCATCAATGGCGGCGCGGGCAGTCTGCCGCTCCACGCCGGTGGCGTCAATGACGATATTTTCGGCGCGGGTGTGCAGCTTTTCGTTGGTCTGCTGCACGTCCACCATCAGGTTCTGGTACGCCTTGCCGGTGCGCACCATAGAGCCGGTGGAGATCATGTTCAAAATCAGCTTCTGTGCCGTGCCGGACTTGAGCCGGGTGGAGCCGGTCAGTACCTCGGGGCCGCAATTTACCTCGATAGCAAGCTCTGCGGCCTTGCCGATGGCGCTGCCGATGTTGCAGGCAATGGCGGCAGTGTGGCAGCCCACGCTTTTGGCGTAGTCCAGACCGCCCAGCACATAGGGCGTGCGGCCGGAGGCGGCAATGCCCACCACAAGGTCATTTGCGGTCAGGCCGTGGGCTTTCAGGTCCTCAACAGCCAGCTCCCGGCTGTCCTCTGCGCCCTCCACGGCTTCGATAAAGGCCTTTTCGCCGCCGGCGATGAGCCCCACCACCATCTCCTTCGGCACACCGAAGGTGGGCGGGCACTCGGCGGCATCCAGCACGCCTAAGCGGCCGGAGGTACCGGCGCCCATATAGAACAGCCGTCCGCCCTTTTCAAAGGCTTCTGCCGCCCATGTCACCGCCTGCGCGATCTGCGGCAGGCACTTGGCAATGGCCAGCGGTACCCGGGCGTCCTCCTCGTTCATGACAGTCACGATCTCCAGCGGGGACATCTGGTCCAGCTGCATCGTGCGCGGGTTGCGGGTCTCGGTGGTCATCCCACTCAGATTCAAGCCCATTTCCTGCACCTCCACTTTCCGCCGCACCCCTTGCGGCGTGATTGTGACCAAAGTATAAACTTTTCCAAACAAAATGTCCACAAAAAGACCATTTTGTGGTACAATGTTTTATGCAAGCATTGTTTTTGAAATTTTTGCTCACAAGTATGACTTTTTTGTGCAGCTTGTTCAATCCATCCTGAAATACAACAGAGGTATCGATATGCAGAACGTTCTTTTACGCCTGCGGGAGGTGCAGCCCTCCCTCAGCAGCACCGAGCGGCAGATCGCGCAGTTCATTCTGGAAAACCCGGACGAGACCACCACCCTCACCATCCGGGAGCTGGCGCGGCGCTCCTTCTCCTCCCCTTCCAGCGTGGTGCGCATCTGCCGGGTGATCGGCTTTCAGGGCTACAAGGAGCTGCGCCACGCCCTGACGCTGGAGCTTGCCACCCTTGGGGAAAACGGCAGCCACCGGGAAAAGGATATCACCCCGCAGGACAGCTTGCAGGAGATCGTGGAAAAGGTGACTCACAAGAACATCCAGAGCCTGCTGGACACCCAGCGGCTGCTGTTGCTGGACGAGCTGGAGCAGTGTGTTGAGTTGATTGCCAACGCCCGCACGGTGCTGTTGTTCGGCATCGGCTCCTCGCTGTGCGTGGCAAAAGACACCTACCTGAAATTTCTGCGGCTGGATAAGCCCTGCGTGGTCAACGAGGACTCCCACTCGCAGCTTTTGCAGGCGCGCAACGCCACCGCGCAGGATGTGGGCATCGTGTTCTCCTACTCCGGGCAGACCATGGAGATGATCCAGTGCATCAAGGAGATGAAGGCGGGCGGCGCACCGGTGATCGCGGTGACCCGCTACTACCCCTCGGAGGTGGCGCAGCTGGCCGACCATGTGCTGTATGTGGCCGCCAACGAGAGCCTGTTCCGCAACGGTGCCATGTCCTCCCGGCTTTCCCAGCTGAACGTGATGGATATCCTATACACCGCCTACGCCAGCCGCAACCACGAGGACACCATGCGCCGCCTGACCAAGACCCATATCTATAAGCCCGGCGACCCGGAGGTGCTGACCCAGCCGTAAAAAAGCTGCCCCGCAGGGTACAAAAAAGGCGCTTAGCGATTTCCTCGCTAAGCGCCTTTGCTCCCGTTGACGAAAGTATAGCGTTTTTTGCTGGTTCTTTCAATCCGAAAAGTGCAGCAACTTTTTCGTCAGGCAGTTTTTTGTTTTGTAAAGTGTTACAATGTTCCGCTTTGCTTTTTGTTGGTTTTGCCGTGTCAGCTTTCCTGCCCTGCAAAAAGCCAAACGTGCAAATAGGGTGCAGAAAGTGTGCAGCCGCGATGTACCAGACCATGATAGCACTATTCGTGCTGCTCTGGCTCATAACGGACATCGTCCGTTACCCTTTCTTTTTGTACCCGCAGTCGCAGTAGGGTCCGCCGGAAGCAAGGGTATACTGCCGCACAAAATTTGTTACACCGCCTACTTCGCTCATGGTGTAGTCCAGATGGCACAGGGCGGGGGTCAGGTCGTACAGACCCAACTCCTTCATCAGCACACAGATGCCGCATTTGGTAAAGCGTCCCTCGTAGCCGCTGCCATCCGGGTATTCGTAAAATTCCATGTTCCACGAGTAAGGGTTGCGGTCGGCAGCTTTCAGAGCAGCGGCAGCTTTCATGGTGGCAATATCCTTTGGGGTAAATTTGCTTTTTCCGCTCTTGCGGCAGAACCACTGCATGGGCGCTGTCATCATGGATCTTGCGTAATAATCTGTCAGCCTGTCCACCTCCGGGCGCTGCGGCATGGAGAGAATGAACGCCCCGATCATGGCGCAGTTGACCAGATTCATTTTGAAGCGGTCGGCCTTTTCAAACTCCGGCAGCCTGCGGATGATCTGCCGGTATTGCGGCTTTGCCTTTTTGGTGATGGCTTTTGCAGTGTCTGCATCATAGCCCAGCACCGCGGTCAGCTGCTTTTGAAAGGAACCGGCAAACAGCGCCCACATTCCAAAGGGCATCCCGGCATACTTCATTGTCTGCCTCCAAACCCGATCTTCACGATCTGCATTTTCATTCCGTTGTCCCCGACCTTTGCAAGAAAGCGGAAAAAGCCGCTGACAGAAGGATCTTTCAAATCGTTGTACCCCAGCATATAGCCCCGGCTGGACACCCGTAGGCGGCTGTCCCACTCGCCAATCTCCTTGGGGGCATCCGAAACGGCGAAATATGCGCCCACATCCTTGATTTTCGCCGTCCTGAGCCACGTTTTGGCGATCATCTTCACCGCCGTGCGGTTGGCGGCATCAAAGACCAACACCCCACCGGGAAAAGCGTCCGCCATCCCCTGCACCAGCGCCTTGACCTGCTCCGTCAGGAAGTAATAGAACACCCCGGAGGCAAAAAGCACCGCCCCGCCGGAGGCATCGATCTTGTCAAACCATGCGGGGTCTTTCAGGTCGCAGGGGATGTTTTGCTCCCGCTCCCCGGCGGGCAGCAGCTGCTGCCGCAAAGCGATCACATCCGGGAAGTCCAGATTGTAGATCTTGCATCTGCCGTTGTCGCAGGCTTTGCCGGTGTTGTCCAGCCCGCAGCCCAGATTGACCACTGCTGCACCGGGGTGCGTTTTCAGGTATGCCTGCACCTCCCACGCAAGGTCATTCTGCCGCATGGCCACCTCCAGCGCACCGAAACGCTGCATCAGGCTGCGGGAGTTTTCCTCTGCCTGCGAAAAGTCGTAGTCGATTTCATCAATCAGACGCACCGCCGTCTCGTCCCGGTAAAGGGTCGGATACAACTCGGTACACAGCTTCCGGGAATACAGTGGGAGAATCAGCGTCTCCTGCACGGTGTTTTTCTCGATTTTGTATTTCATAGGTTCCTCCCTGTTCTCCTTATTCTGCTTTCCGGCAGACAAACCATGCCATGCCCTTCACTGTTCCAAGTGTTACGGTTGCGTACCGTTTCTCCAGCCGTTTTTTCAAACTGAAGGCCGTCTCATAGAGCGGTGTAAAGAACCCCATCCCTTCATAAACGTGCCGGACAAACCAATCCGTCCGCTTCTGTTCGCCCTTTACATAAAAGCAGCCGCAGAAGATCCCGCCGGGTCTCAAGACCCGAAAGACCTCCCGGTAAGCGGCCTCCTTATCCGGGAACGCGTGAAAGCCGTTCAACGACAAAACAATGTCAAAGGCACCGTCCGCAAAGGGCAGCGCACCCACATCCCCCTGCCGGAAGGTCACATTTTTCAGGTGTAGACGATCTGCCTTTTCCTTTGCCTGTCCCATCATATCTGCCGAGTAATCCAGACAGGTAATATCTGATTTTGGCAGCGTCTTGTAAAGCGGCATGGTCAGAATACCCGTGCCCACCGGCACCTCCAGCAGCTTGCCGGAAAAATGCTCCGGGATGCCGGACAGCGCCTTTTCCAGATAGGCATCGTTTTCCGCCTTGTTCATACCCCACACCAGACGGCACACCGCTTTTCCGCGCAGGGTGGAGCAGGTGATCATGCCGTCATAAAAATTGTTGCCGCCTGTCAGCCGATAGGCGCTGCGAATCGCTTCTTTCCGTTCCATGGTCCGTCCTCCTTACGCTCTGCCTTTTCCAGACGTCCTCCGGGATATGGGCGCCGAACAGTTAGGCGAAGCTAACTTTCTGCTCTATAAAAAGCCGCTCCTCAGCGGTCCTTCTGCCAAAATAATACGCCCTGCTGTTGTCTCTGTCAAGATGTTTAGGCGTTTTCGGAGATTTCGAAAGAGATTTCGTTATCGAAGTCTCCCCTCGCCGCATGAAAGATGCAAATCGTTTCCTGCATCAAAAAAATTCACCTCTGCAAACTTGTCTGTTTCTGCTTGACAACGCCCTGTTGGCGTGCTATTTTAGTTTTTGTCAATTAGCATAACCTAACTATCTGAGGGATACTTCTCCCACAGTTTTTCTTTGCGTGCATTGTTAGGATAAGCTAACTAAATGTTTTTAGAAATAAAGATAGAGGTGTGTTACGATGAGATTGAAAAAAGTATTTGCAGGTGCACTTGCTACCGCTATGTTGGTATGTGCTGTGGCAGTTCCGGCCTTCGCTGCGGAAGGCGTGGAGCAGGAGAACTGCCTGTCCTCCAGCTATGTCCAGATGAACATTCCCTACGCCGACTTCTACAAGGCTGCCGGTGTGGACAACGCATCTGAGATCGATGCTGTTACCAGCGCCACCAAAAACAAGACCCGTGCAGGCAACCTTGCCGCCGGTTCCTACCACGTCAACACCGATGGCACCGACATCACCGGCGTTTCTTGCCCGGTCAAGGTGCTGACCCCGTGGGCACTGAAGAACGCAAAGCAGGTCACCGATGCCGACAGCTACGACATTACTGTTACCCTGAAGGGCAAGGAATCCACTACCACCTACACCGGCGCAGATGCTCTGTTTGAGAACGAGAGCTACGCTTACTACAAACTCAACGAGACCCCGGCCTACTACATCACCGCATGGTACAACCTGCTGAGCGGCAAGTGGGAGTTTGGCAAGGTCCACGCCACTGAGACCACTGTAGAGGGCGCAACCGTGGAACTGAACACCAACGGTCACCACACCACCTACGAGATGAAGATCTCCGGTTTTGATCTGGACTACAAGACCAACAAGGTCTACGGCGTGGTGCTGACCACCGCCGACGGCACCGAGTATGGCCTGCATCATGTGACCAACATCTGGCATGGTACCAAGTTGGGCTTCAATGCCGATGACCCTTACTTTGCATCCATCATCGGTAAGACTGTTACTCAGATCACCTTCTACGCCGCCGATGGTGTGTATGTCCTACCGGTCAACGTGGCGCTGTGAGGTCGCGGAAAGCTTCCTGATTTAGCAAAATACAGTACAAAACGGCAAGGCCGCCTGGCAGCAGGCGGCCTTGCCGTTTTGTAGCAATTTGTGTTTCTAGGAACATCGTTCGGAGTAGCCTGCGCCGCACAGCTGCTCACACAGCAGTGCCAGCAGTTCGGCGTTGTCATCCACAATGAGCGACCATGCGCAGAAAAGCCCCTGATTCGGGCAAATGTGCAAACGGTGTGCAGAAAGTGTGCAGCCGCTTTCCTACATAAAGAAAGAACGCCAAATCTTTCGATTTGACGTTCAATATCTGGTGCACCTCCAGGGACTCGAACCCTGGGCCCACTGATTAAGAGAGCAAGTCGCCGGTTCGTCTCAGTTTCTGGAAGTTTCGAGTTATCGTTATTTTTAATCAAAGCAACGTAATTTTTCACCCAGCAATTTCTGCACCCTTTATCCAATTTTGCAACGATTTGCACCCTCTGCACGTTTTGAAACCGTGCAAAATCCGTGCAGAAACCGTGCACTTACTCTCCGACAAACAAAATCGCTCTATTCCCCCACCGACTTGACGGCATTGGTTTGAGTGGCCGCGCATCAAAATCAAGTCTTAGCCCTATTTAGCTTTTCATTCTCTAGCTGACTTACTGCTTCCAATGCATATTTTTCTGTCGAAAATGCCGCTAAAAACAAATTATTATGGACAAACCGACATCCTCGTGGTGGATCTTCAAGCCATTTCTTCGGCAATAAGGTTTTAAAAGTGTTTCCCCCATAAGTTGTTGGGATACATTGCAAATGAAATCCTCCTCTATTTGAAGGATTGACCACAAAAACAGCTGTTGTTGGTATTAAAAACGCACACCATGGCATACGCCTCTGCAACACAACTGTTATTCCATCGCTCTTTTGGTATGCCCTCATCACTTGTTCCCGCGCCTGCTTTTCAGCTTCCTGATGTTTTTTCAAAAGAGTTCTTATGTGTTGCTCAAAATATAAAATTGATTCTGTAGGCAACGCATCCATGCTCAAATATGGTTTTAAGAATTTTTCCCTAACAGCATCAACCGTCGAATAAAATGCTTGATCTATATAATACGCATCGTTCTTTTCATTCCATTCCGGATTATTAAGTCGAACAAATGTGCACAAAAAGTTCTCTGTTGCATTTGGGTATTTATTGTCATAATCTTCAACTTCTAAAATTGTCCTTAAAAGTTCTGATGGGATACATTTTTTAAACAACAGGTATTGCAAATCCTCTAGTAGTAATCCACATGCTGCATATTTATGCCCATTGGGTCTAATTTTTGCATTCACCTGATGATGGTCATATTTTCCAAATCCAATATCTGCTACAATAATCTCATTCAAATCAATTTCCCTCAGCTGATTTTTTTCAATTCTCATAATTGCAACTTTGGGAAATGCCAACTGAACCATCGCCACACATAAAACGTCGTCCGCATGAAATGTTCCATTATGAACAACAATTTTTTTCACTTTATTTTTAAGCACATTAATTATATTTATCTCCTATAAGTTACAAAATCCAAATAGTTTAGAAATCATACAAATTTAAAAAGCGCTCTAAACAATACAATTGCCACTTCCACTTTCCTTTTAAACCTCGCACGTCAGATTTTAAAATGAATTCTCTTCGGGAAGGCCCCTTCCAATCTCTCATATAGCAGTCAAGAGGATTAGGCATTCTAATTTTACAAGGGATTGAACAATTTGGATACCGCATTTTAAATAGTTCTCGAACAATGTACTTTGGTTCACCACCGCGTATTCGATTAAGATCTAATGGAGTTGCCATTTTCAATCTTTCAAATGGATCAAAATACGGCATTTCTGCCACTGAAAACGCATTTTCATAAGCTGTATATGCTTCTATACGGAAAATGTCGTCTAAAAACCTCAAATAATCTATTCTATTATTGGGCAATCGATACCTTTCAAAAATCGGTTGCAACGACACAGGATTTCGAAGAAAATTTTCAGGATCCATGCTAATGTAAATTTTTTCAAATTCTTCCATTGTCCAATCTTTTGCCAAGAGCCAATCCAGCCCCCCAAAAACAATATCACTCCCCTCTCCAACTAAAATCATTTCTACACCATCTAATTTCGCTTGTAAGGCCGCTTGATGTAGCTGCGGTTCAATATAATAAACAGGTGCAGCCTTATGTTGCATTAACTCATCCAGATACTTTATCATAGTATCCCATGTAATATCTACATAATGAAGCTTCAAATTATAATACTTAGCAAAAGCTTCCGCTCTATGAAGTTCATCCTGCGGATAATTGATTCCTATATAGCGGAATGTATATGCATCTCTGCCTTTAAGGTATGATGCAACAATGGCTGAATCCATTCCTCCAGAAAGAAAAACACCAAGCTTCTTATCTTGGTAATTCGTAATCTGTTCTTCTAGTAACCGGTTCAGTTCCTTCGCATTTTTCACCAACACTCGTTCATTATCTGCCGGTGGCATATAATTACAATGTCTTATTTTACCTGAAAAATTTATATTTCCATCTTCAATATACTTTAAGCCAAGATATGAACTCATACAATAGTTCTTATCAGTCATCGAATTCACCTTTTAAAACTTTTACATTAGATTTTATAACATATTACACTACTATAATGGAATTTATAAATCAAAATTTTGCAACTACTTCCATTGTTAATGTTCTTATTGTTTCAACCGCCAATTGAACCGTCGCTTCAAAATCTTCATAATAGGCCAAACTGTTACAAGTATGAATATAGCGCACCGGTATTCCGGCCACCACAACAGGAATTCCATCGTAAGCTGTATTAATTATCGAAGCATTTGTTCCACCAGATTTTCGTACAGCGCATTGAACTTTTAAATGTTTTTGCTGTGCCAAATCAAGTACATATCTTTGATATCGCGGAGTACACAAAACTGAGCGATCCATAAATCGCATCATTGGACCCTCTTTTAGTACAGTTTGCGCTTCTATTTCATTATTAAAAGTGTCATCTGCCGGACACCCTTCAAAGCAAAATGCAATGCTAGGCCGAATCCGATTAACGGCAACTTTACATCCACGATCTCCCAGTTCTTCCTGTGCAGAAAAAACTCCGACAACATCAAAGGGAAGTTCTATATTTTTTAACCGCCTCAGTGTTTCAACTAATGCGACACACCCAATTCGACAATCAAACGCCTTTCCCCACATCTGTCCCATATTATTTATTTCAAATTTTGTTGCAGGAGCCGCGGGTTCACCTATACGAATGTGAAATGATTCTATCGCTTCTTCTTTAGATGTTGCTCCTATATCAATCCCAAGTTGTGACTCATCGTATTTAAATTGTTCTCGCTCTGATTCATTCATAAATTGACGTGGTTTTGATGCAAGGACTCCTTGAATATACTTTCCATTAGCATTTCGAACTAGAATTTTACTAGATGGAAGCGAAAGCTTATCCCACCCACCCAGTTGAATAAACTGTAGGGTCCCATCAGCTTTGATAGCGCGAATTATAAATCCCACCTCATCGCTATGAGCATCCAACATAAAAATTGGGCGATTTCCTTTGTTTTCTTTCCGATAAATATATAGATTTCTTAAAGAATCTTCTTTCACGTTCCCCAATTCAAGCTCGTTTATATAATGACGTATTATGGAAATTACATCTTCTTCAAACCCAGACGGTCCAAATGCATTTGAAAAATCACGAATCATCTGAACATCTCGATTGTCCATAATATCTCCTTTTGAGTATCATTGTTTATTAAATAAACTCACATTACGATATTAAGGCTACTTCTTCGTAGAAATGTTGAACGTTGAAAGAATTGTCTTCGCTGCCTCATCTGGAGATATATTTGTATTATCAATCCGCAAGTATCTTGGCCAACTAATTTCTCCCTGATAGGATTGAGAGCGTCCATTTTTTTCAAACTGTTCAAAATGTTTTTGTGCTATTTCTAAATTTCTTTTTGACTCCTTATAAAGTCTTCGGTTTTCCGTAACATTTCTTTTCTTACGCGTTTCAACATCTGCATTCAATTCAACGATATATGCTGTATGTCCCATTTTTTCAAAATACGAACAAGTATTATAAATATAAGGCAACCCATCTGGTGTTTCAAAATCGCATAAAAAAGTAAAAATAAATCCTGGATAATCTTCACAAGTTCCCACTGCACGAAACAACAACTTGCGGTAATCCTGAACCAACTGTTTTCCTTCTCGTGATGAGTAATCAAAAAACTTTGACACCAAATCAATAGTCATATGATTATGAAACAATTTCGCACCAGTCATTTTTTCAATTTGCTGTCCTACCGTCATTTTTCCAACAGCCTGAGGCCCAATAATCATGAAAAAATCCATATAAAATTCCTTTCATTTATATAAAGCCAACTATTTTCACGGTATAAATATTTCTCCATTAAATCTGGGCAACAACTGACAATCTCGAATATCATTTTGTTTTAGTAACCAAAGTATAAAGCGCTCTGTTCCCATTCCAAAACCAGCAGTCTGGAGCGGATATTTCTCTTTCATTTGAATATACCACGAATATGGCTCCTCATTCACTTGATGTTCCAGCAATGCTTTTCGTACTTCTTCTCCTGTTTTATGGCGTTCACCACAGCCAACAGTTTCACCAACGCCAAATAGTAAATCCGCACACTTTGCGTGTATACTATCTTGACTGGCCTGATAAAACGGTACAATTGCCTTGTCCATATTTATTAGCCAAACAATTCCATTATTCTTTTGAATCAGTTCTTTTTCTCCTATTGATGTTATATAAACAAAACCGTTTTCTTTATCGATTTTTAAAGCTCCCTTTACATCTGACAACTGTTCGATTGCTTCATCATAGGTTACACGCGGAAATTCTGTTTTACTTAAAACTGATTTTATATGTTCATCGGTTCCCGCAATATTAATTATTTCAGTAGCACATTCGCTTAAAAGCGCCTTACACAAAAAATGAATGTAATCTTCAATTAACTTGATAACGCTTTCTAAATTTCCAATAATTTCCGCTTCACTATGATAAAATTGGCACAAATGCCGCTCATCAGCATCCTCTCCGCGAAAAGACGGCATCAAATAAAAGCATCCATTTTCAAAATATCGACACCCGTACTCTAGCATAAACTGCATTGAATCTGCTAAATACGTTTTCTGGCCGCACAATTGAATCTCTACCGGAAGAGAATCACTACCAAGTCCCATTGGACTTGAAATAGAGTTTGTTGTTACTGGCAAAAAAAGCGTCTTCATATGTTTTGCCCGATAAAAGTCATACGTCGCAAAACATAATTCATTTTGGATACTCGCGAGCGTTCTATACCATTCCGATTCCAAGGCTAACAAATAATGTTCATTTTTATTTTTCCATGATTTTGACGGTTTTATCATATTTTCCATCTCTTTTCTTATCACTCATGTACAAGCCTATTTACAGAACCATTTCTTCTAAAAACCTAATTTCCTTTTTGTTATTATCCACTTCAACTTCTACGCCATAAGGCATTACAGTACGTGGATATGCATGCCCAAAGTTAACATTATACACCACTGGCAAATTCGGATATTTCATAAGTACTTTCTTATAAACTGATTTGTACTCTTCATAAAAAATCTCATCTTGAGGTTTTCCGACCAACATTCCATTAATCTTTTCCAATACTCCTCTCCGGTCTAACTCAAGTAAAATCTTTTCTAATTTTTCAGGTTTCATATGGTTTTCACTGGTTTCTATAAATAATATTTTTCCATTCCAACATTCTTCTGTTGGGAAAAGCCCATATTTATTGCATGCTTCTTTTTCGGCCCCATCTTTCACCAATAAATCATACAGCGTATCCAAGCATCCACCCAACAGTTTTCCTTGAAACGATGATTTACAGGTAATCCACTCATACCCATGTATCTCTTTATGGTATATACGATTAGTTCCAATAGCTTCTGGTGAAAAATCTGTTCTTTCCTCGTACCAAAAATCGCTTGATCGTATAGGTGCGGGAATATTTCCACCTTCCAAATATCGTTTAAATGCATCTTTTGTATAAGGCAGCATTTCATCTGCCAATTCAGCTAAGTCGTTAATCAAATTCGGTCCATAATAGGTTATTAGTCCTAACTTATAGAACATCAAATGGTTAACTGTGCTATCCGAAAAACCTGTAAAAACTTTAGGGTTTTCCTGAACATTTTTGAGAAATTCAGCATCATTCATAAGGAATGGCAATAATCGATAGGTATCGTCTCCGCCTATAGCACAAATAATTCCTCGGATTGAACAATCTGCAAATGCCGCTTTCAAATCACTCGCACGCGCCTCAGGATGCTCTTTAAGATACTTGATTCCTTTTAATGCATTGGGCATAAGCACCATTTCAAGTCCGAATTCCTGTAATCGCTTTCGGCCCAGCTCAATATCATGCTTGCAAAAATCTTCTCCTAGCATTCCCCCAGACAAACTTACAACAGCTACTTTATCCCCTTTCGATAGTGCCCATGCCTTTTTCACAATAATCGTCACTCCTTTTCATTATTTACTATATCGTTTTGTATAAGTATAACCGATTGGTTTTTCAATGTATAGTCTTCATCTTCGTTTGCTGTTTAATTTTGGCAGTTATTACAAACTTTACTTTATTTTTTCGTTACTTTCGCTTTGCATTCTTGTATTTTCTTGATATCATCTCCATTTTGTTAATCAGCTAAACTGTCCTATAAAAACCACCACGGCAGTTCCAGCCACAGGTTATCCATGGCCTGTTCCTCCGTCTTTTTGGCGCGGCCTTTTGTCAGGTGAAAGTATATCGCCGTGCCGATCAGTGGATGCTCTTCGCCATCAGTGAAGCCATAGCGGTACAGCAGGTAGGTCTGCTCCCGCTGGGTCAGCCGTTTCAGACCATCGTACAGTTCCCGGCGCGATTCCTGCTCCTCCATAATGATCTGCGGCTGCATGGCGTAGGGGTCGGCTATGGCTTCAATGCGCCGCAGTTGTTCCTCTCCCGGCAGAACATCGTCCAGCGAAACACGCTGGTAACAGATACCATCCTTGTCCTCCGTTACCATCCGCTGTTCAAAAGCAGTAAAGGCATCCCGAACCATATCCATCATGGCGTTGCGGATGGCCGGAGCTGCGTAGGTCAGGAACTTCATGCCGCGCGCTGCATCGAACTTTGGCACGGCTTTCCATAAGCCCAGATTGCCTGCCTGTTTCAGATCATCCGTGTCAAGGTTCAGGCCAGACTGTGCCAGATTCATGCTGCGGAAAAGGTCATTTGCCACCTTGCCAATAAAGGACTTGTTGTTGTCGATCAGGCTGTCCAGCGCGGCAGCATCGCCTTTCTGTGCCAGCGCACAAAGCCGTTCATTCGTCTGCTTCATGGGCGTTTTCCTGCTCTGCGGCAGACTGCAAGATTCCCAGCAGACCGTTCCGCAGCTGTTCCAGTGCTTCCGGCGTGGCTCCTTCCATGCCCGAAACACTGTCCAACATTGCATCTGTCAACTGCTCTGCCGTAATCGTTGGGTGCTGCACATCCTGCCCTTTGGTCAATTCGGTGAACATTTTCTCTGCCACTTTTTTGCTCATGGCTTCCTGTTCGGCGTAATGGCTCCCGATGCCCTTTTTGATTTCCTTGACCGCTGCCATGAAGTACATCTCAATGTCATCAAGGTCGCCTTGGTACACCGGCTTTCTCCGAAGGCCGATGTCCTTTGCGGCTTTGGCTGCTTCTGGAGTCTTGACCCTTGTACGCAGCAGGGTGCTCAATGTCGTGAGCATGGCATTCTGTGCTGCGATGCCGGATGCAAAAGTATCGTCAAAATACTGCGCTATGCGGTAAGTAAGCTCTGCAAAGCGGGCGTTTTCCAGCAGCAGATTGACCACCTCTGTATTGACACGCCCTGTGTAGAGGCTCTTTGCGGCTTCTACGGACAGGCCAAGTTCGGCAATGTCGTAGTTCTTGCGGTCGGGGATGTTGGTTTCTCCCAGCAGAAAATCCGTAGACATGTTGAACAGCCTTGCAATCTTCAGCACCTGCTCATGGGTCAGGGTTCCTTTTGTGCCACTGATAAAACGGTTGATGGTGCTCTTGGAGCAGCCGATCTCCTTGGCGAGTTCTGGTTGGCTGATGTTGTGCTCTTTCATCAAGTCCGCAAGACGGACGTTGGACGGTGCGGGCAGATATTCCTGTGCCATGTGGTCGGCCCTCCTTTTTGAGCTTTTTCCTCATTATAATACGCTCTGCCGTTTTGTTCAATATACGGTTTATTCTCCACCCTTGCTGTTGCAGCCCTGCAACCAGTGAGGGCTTTTTTCTTTTTCCGTTGCAGTTCTGCCGCTTTTTCGCCCTTTCCACAAAATTCTCCGTATATTCAGGCAGGAAGCCAAAAACACCAGATTTCCCACGCTGGGGACTCTGGTGCAGCGCACGAAACAAAGGAGGAATGCCCTTGAGTCTGTATCAAACTGTCAAGTCCGCCATCACCGTTCGGCAGGTGGGAGAGATGTACGGCATGGGACCCGACCGCCATGGCATGGTGTGCTGTCCGTTCCACTCCGACAACCACCCCAGTATGATGCTGAACGACACCTATTATTACTGCTTTGGCTGCGGAGCCAATGGAGATGCCATCGACCTCACCGCCAAGCTGTTCGACCTGAACCCCCGGCAAGCCGCCAAGAAGCTCGCAAGTGACTTCGGGCTTGACCCGGATAAGCCGCCCGCCAATGCCATCGCCCTGCCGCCGCCCAAGCGTGGCCTGACGGACGAGCAGTGGGCAGACATCGCCTACTGCCTGCGGGTGCTGACCGATTATCTCGACCTGCTGCACGACTGGCGAGAGCGTTACAAGCCCGCCAGCCCGGAAGAACCGCTGGACGAGCGGTTCGTGGAAGCCCTCCACATGACCGAGACCATCGAGCACCTGACGGACTGCGTTGCATTTGGGACGCCCCAGCAGAAGGCCGCTGCCGCCGCACAGCTGCTGTCCGGGTCGTACCTGCTGATGCTGGAGGAGCGCACCGACCGCCTTGCTCTGGCAAAGTGCGCCTAATAGTTTATTCACCTGAAGTGGTGGGTCTCACCGTGAGACCCACCACTTCACTTTTCTAAAGGAGAACCACCCTATGAAGAAAAACATTTCCCGCAACCCCTTATGGCCGGACTGGTACAACGGCAAGAAGATCGATGAAGTCCAGTTTGGCCGTGCCTTTCTGGAACATTGGCCGCTGAAATGCGTCAACGGTACGCTGTACACGCTGGACGGCCCGGTAGAGGACGAAAGCGAGATCAAGCAGCGCATCTTGGAGAACATCGAGGAATATGTCACCTCCGGCCTGTCCAAAAAGGTCACCAACATTCTGGAGACCATCAAGCTGCTGGCCTTTTCCGACCCGTTCCCCATCGAGCAGGACTGCATCCATCTCCAGAACGGCGTGTACCATCTGCCGGATGGCTCTTTTCAGGAGAGCCGCCTGTTCTGCCAGAACCGCCTGCCTGTGAAGTATGACTCCAAAGCCGCCACCCCTGACCGTTGGCTGACCTTCCTGCACGAGCTGCTGGACGATGCTGACATTCCCACCTTGCAGGAGTATCTGGGCTACTGCCTGATCCCCAGCACCAAGGGGCAGAAGATGATGCTCATTGTCGGCAAGGGCGGCGAGGGCAAGTCCCGCATCGGGCTGGTGCTGAAGCGGCTCATGGGAGATGCCGCCAGCAACGGCAGCGTCCAGAAAGTGGAGAATAACCGCTTTGCCCGTGCCGATCTGGAACGCCGCCTGCTGATGATCGACGATGATATGGACATGAACGCCCTGCCCAAAACGAATTATATTAAGACCATCGTGACCGCCGAGGCCAAGCTGGACTTGGAGCGCAAAGGTGTCCAGAGCTACCAGCGGGACATTTACGCCCGGTTCCTCTGTTTCGGCAACGGTGCGCTGACCTCGCTGTACGACCATTCGGATGGCTTCTTCCGCCGCCAGCTTATCCTGACCACCAAGGACAAGCCTGCCGACCGCACGGACGACCCTTTTCTTGTGGAGAAGATGTGCGCCGAATTGGAGGGCATCCTGCTGTGGTGTCTGGAAGGACTGCACCGGCTGGTGCAGAACGATTTCCGCTTCACGGTCAGCGAACGAGCCGCCGCCAATGTGGACACCATCAAGCGCAGCAGCAACAATGTCATCGACTTCATGGAATCCGAGGGCTATTTCCGCTTCAAGGCGGACTACTCCATCAGTTCCAAGGATTTCTACGAGATCTACAAACTGTGGTGCGAGGACAACGCCTGCCACAGCGTATCTGCTATCCGTTTCAGCGCAGAGCTGCGCCAGAACGACCGCCGCTACAACCTTGAAGCCACCAACAACATCTATCTGCCCGGTGGCCGCAGGGTGCGGGGTTTTGTAGGCATCGAGCCGCTTGTCCACC